>Ga0315537_1000251_pt1 | contig 40246 bp, 41 predicted proteins | sample SalMarSW160270MG_FD_203091 | JGI IMG/M metagenome (GOLD analysis project Ga0315537, IMG submission 203091) | Salt marsh sediment microbial communities from the Plum Island Ecosystem LTER, Massachusetts, United States - Salt Marsh Sediment SW1602-70 ... | reverse complement strand
AGGATTTCAGCCTGCTCTTTATACGCATCATAGAATTGCTGCTCTTTGTAGGTGCCATACGGCTCAAGCATCTGGCCCGTTGAGCTCATATCTCCAAGCACATATTGTTTATCGAGGGCTGCCTGTCTGGCCAATTCAACACCGGCTTTATTTACATCCCGCACGGATACGCCGACGTTGTGTGTCTCAATGTAGATGCGGTTCATCGTCAGTGTGTTTGTCGTCAGAGCATCACAACCGCACCGGGCATATTCTTGTTGGATCTGGAGCACAACCTCCGGAGCATCGAGATTATTGCTTGCCCGGCCCATCAGGCCGCGCTTATCCAGTTCAGTACCTATTGCCCCATCGAGTAAGATGATGGTTTTGTTTTGTAGTGCTGTTGATAGATTCATCAGCAGTTCCTTTACTACGTTGTTTAATCTATTTTCACACCCAGTTTAGCCAATTCTTCTTTAACCTGTTTGAGATTTTTGAAAGTAATCCCGTTAAGTCCAACTTCTTTTGCACCATTTATGAATTCGGCTTTATCATCTATGAGCACGGTTTGCTCAGGCTGGGAATCGAGTTTGCCGACAGCAATCTCATAGATTTTTTTCTCCGGCTTAACCGCGCCTTCGGCACAGGAAAAAATAAGTTCATCGAACATATCGTAGTTCAGTTGGCCAATAAGCCGCATAGCTGGGACCTCGGTATTAGATAATAGCGCAGTCTTATAGCCTTTATTGTGCAGCTCTGCGACGAAAGAAAAAACCTCAGGCCGTGGTGAATATGCTGCTCGAAAGGCATCGCCCCATAACGAAGGCCTGTCGGGCTTCGGTTTTTTTAGCTCTCTGTACACCTTCTTCCAGAATATCTGCTCACTTATAAGACCTCTCTGGAAATCTGGAAGAAACGTACCGTGTATTTGCGCATAAGTATCTATCGGCACTTCGAAAACCTTGGAACAATAGTGCATCAGTGCCGACCATGGGTCGTCTATCAGCACCCCTCCCCAATCGAATATGACCGCTTTGATTGTTTTCACCCGAATCTGCAAAATATTTACCCCCCACATTTTACGTAGGGTTTACCAGCCGTTATAATCAGGATGATTTTTAAGGATACTCAATATGGAACCGTTCCTAATCACTATCGTTATCATTTTGATTGTGTTTGTCCTGGGCCTTTTGGTTTGGCTCATTACATCCAGCTTTGCCGGCAGAAAAGAGATTGCCGGCCAGGCAACGGGTATCAGCCTGCTCCAGCAGCAGCTCGAAGCGCTCAAAACAGCTCAGGATGGTATCCGCTCCGAGCTTAACAAATCGCTGCAGGATGGGCAAGCCAATATCACAAGGAACATGCAGGCCAGCCAGCAGGTGCTTGGCCAGCTAAATACCCAGATAGGCGAATTGCAAGGCACTAATAAACAAATGCTCCAGCTTGGAACAGATGTCAGACGTTTGCAGGATATTCTTAGCAGTCCCAAGCTGCGAGGCCAAATGGGTGAATGGTCATTGGAGAACCTGCTTTCACAGGTTCTGCCCAAAAACAGTTACGAGCTACAGTATGCTTTTAAAGATGGAAAAATTGTTGATGCGCTTATTCAGATGCCCGATTTCTCGGTGCCTGTCGATGCCAAATTTCCGCTGCCGAGCTTCGAGCGGCTCGTAAAGGCAGAGGTCGATGCTGAGAGGTTAAAGCTTCGCAAACAGTTTCTCAAGGATGTAACTAATCACATCGACAAGATTGCCTCCGACTACATCAGGCCCGCCGAGGGTACGGTGGATTTTGCTCTTTGTTATATACCCGCCGAGAATATCTATTACGAAACGATTGTTAAATGCGCAGACGATACGCAGGATGTTGTACAATATGCGCTTGATAAAAGGGTGATACCGGTCTCGCCGAATCTTTTATACGCGTATCTGATGACGGTGGCGATGGGCCTGCACGGCCTGCAGATTGAAAAACAGGCAGCCGAAATCCGCCAGAACCTAAAGAGGCTGAACGCCTCGTTTGCCGATTTTCTCGGCAGTTGGGACATACTCGGCAAGCATCTGCGAAACGCTTATAGCCAATACGATGAAGGCGGTAAGAAGCTCGACCGCTTCGGTATGCAACTTGACCAAATACAGGGTGAAAATAAAGAGGAGGATCCCAGTGAAACTGGAGGCTAAATAGGACCTCACGTAGAACAGGAGGCTAACATTAGTATCGCCTCGAAGTTGCTTTAGGACTGTGTTTGTAGTTGATGAAGAAGTACCGCAGGGCGTCGATTGGATGGTCGTAAACGCCGTCTTTTAATGGCAGTTCGGCTCTGCCGACTGAATCCGGATAATGATAACACTGCAAAGCCTCTATCAACCGGACACAACGCGGTGAAATGACTAACGAGCTTTTGCCGGAGCCGTCACGAATCGCCCGGCGGATAAGCTCAATTCCCTCTAAAATGCTGCTTCGCCGATACCGAACTACTATCCCCAACGCCCGAAGCTCCCTTACCGCGCTCGTACCACTAACATCGTTGACGCCCGCTCCAGCCGGGTCGCAAAAAGTCGCTGCAACCTGCTCCTCGACGCATGGCGTTAGGTTCTTAATCTCGCCTGCGTGCACATCAACCGTCGCTCGGCTGCGGACGTACTCATCTATCACACGCACGCCGCCCTGGGCATCGATCTGAATCCACAAACACACAAACGGATTCACAAAACCAAAATCCAGCGAGCGATACAACGGCAAGTTCGGGTTGTAATCAACTTCCTTGACGTGCACAGCCGGTTCGAACTCATCAAAGACCACATTATCAAGCATCGGTTTTATGCAGAGCATCTCTGCTTCCCAGCTGGCTCTGCTGGCCCGTCGCATCTGCGTTATGCAGTCATCTATCTTTAAATACCCCTCGGACTTTCGGGCTTTACCCTGGCAGTCTATCCACAAGGGACATTGTGAGCAGCTTCTATCTACACATTTTTCAATCACCTCCCATAAGCACCATTTGAATATTGGCATATCGAAATTAGATGCAGTTGAAACTATTTTTTGCATCAAGCCGAAAGGCTGGTGCATTGTGCTTATCATCTCCATAGCTGCTACAAGATTATTCGTGCTGTGAGTGGTGAATTTCGCTGCTGCGAAGACATCCTCATCGAATAGTTCGACCTCATCGCAGCGGAGCTTTTGGATGTGCTGGCCGCGGACGCTTGTCGGTGACTGCGTGAGAACCTCGACCGTTGAACCGTTGATAAAGTGACATCTTTCTTTGTGAATTGGTCCGGCAGGGAACTCTTCAAAGCCGTGTTGCAAAAAGCCTGTCAGGTATTGATACATTCTTCCTGCCTGCTCACCGGAGCCTGCCAAGATTCTGACCTGGCATTTAGGTTTAAAGATACAATCCAGCAGCGTTGCGATCGCAGCCAGTTTCGTTTTGCCGCCGGCCCGGTTGGCCCAGACAACGCAGTCGGCGTTTTTCGTGACTCGTGAGTCGGGAAAATCTGCGGCGAAGCTGTGCCAGAGGTAATCCATGGGACTACTGTGTTCGGTACAGATTTTCTTATCGGGGACATTGATACCAAGAAAGACCTTGACGTAGTTTTTAAGGTTTCTTTTCGTTCGTGGCTGAGTCCGCCGAAGGGCGGAAAATACGTGTGCTGCTTTGGCAATGTCGTACATGGTTTTATCTCCTGTCTCCTGTATTGTGTCTCCTGTTTTGTTATAATGTCCTACATGGTGCGGATACTTTTCGAGAATGACGATATTATCGCGGTCGATAAGCCGGCTGGACTGGCTTGCATAGCAGAGCGCGACAAAGAAAAAGATAACCTGCATGCTCAACTTTTAGTGATGTATCCCTATAAAGTTTACATTGTGCACCGTCTCGATAAGGAGGCCAGCGGAGTAGTCCTTTTTGCTAAAAACACTGCTGCACATCGTTGCCTCTGCCGACAATTTACCGAACACACCGTTGAGAAAACCTATCGTGCCCTAGTCCAGGGCACTATCACCGGTGATAGTGGCACGATTGATAAGCCTTTGCGTCAATTCGGTTCAGGCAGAGTCGCCGTTGACACACAAGGTGGAAAACCATGTATTACTGAGTTTGCTGTTGCCGAGCGATTTTCTGATTACACATTGGTTCGTGCTTATCCTGTTACGGGTCGTCGGCATCAGCTTCGGGTACACTTTTACAGCATCGGCCATCCGATTGTCGGCGACCCGCTTTACGGCCAACACCGAGCAACGAGACACGAGTCACGAACAACGGATTTACGTTTGATGCTGCACGCTGAAAAAATTAAATTTATTCTACCGTTCGGCGAACAGATGATAATTGTATCCCCCCTGCCGGAATCCTTTATGCAGGCAATCGAATCCTTGAGAAACCTTATTTAGCACCGTTTGCATTTGTCACGGTATGTAACAGTAGCATCTTATTATATTTTTGGATCTGAAAGTATAATAAGGCGTTTAATTTTTTTCTTCCGCCAAGGCGGCGAGGATTCGGCTGGCGGATTCGGCAGATAACTCGTCGAACGTAGGCGTCTCAACCGGCACCGCAGGTGTGCCGGTTAAACCGTGCGAATCCATGGAGATAATGTCCAAACACGCTTTGCGGGCGGTCTCCTGGCTGTCCGAGGTGGTTAACTGAACCAGCTTGGACGCCGCCAGCGGTGCAAACCGGGCGATGATGAGCCGAGACTGCCGAAAGCTGCCAGCGATTCGCTCATTAAGCTGCTTAATAAATCCATCACAGCAAAGCCATCGGTTAAAGACTTCTCTGCTAACTTTATATTTATCCAGAACGGCCTGCTCATCAAGCTCGCCCGTGAACAAATCCTCAATCACACTAAGCTGCTTTTTGCTGAGTTTTTTTGTTTTCCTCATTATTCTTTCCATTTTTAGACGCTGCGGTGAAGACACTCCATTGCCTGCAGGGCAGCGAGTTGTTTTGCCCTGCGATTTTCGAACTGCTCTTCCGTCATGGGCTGTAATTGCGAAGTTTTGCCTCTGCTGAAATTGCGTTTGAACTGTTCAATCCGCTGCTGAGTTTCCTTGTTCCTCTCGATCAGCGTCGACGGAGACTGCCCCCCGGCAGGCAAAGGCGAAGGCGACGCAGACTTCGGCGAGCTCAGTCGAGCCGTAGTTCTTTTATAGTTCTCTGTTATAGTATTGTTATTAGTAGTAGGACATTTTTGGCCATGTCGATTACCACTTCTGGCCATGTCGGCAGACACTTTTTGGCCATCATCTTGGCCAATTTTGTCCATGTGTTCTTTCACCGACGGATGAGATTTCGACCACATAGTTCTATAGTAACCCTTTGGATTTTTTATGTGGATATATTTCCGTATCGTATTTATCCATCTACTGACAGTACGTTCTTTTGTCATAAATATTTCCGCAAGGGTTTGGTTGCTCTGCCAGCAGCCTTTCACACCGAAGCTGTAGATGTGTGCAAGCAACACCTTTTCGCTCAGGCCGAGCCGTGGCAGATTCAATATGTGCGCAGGAATCTTCAAATATGGCTCTCTACCCCGTGAGATAACGGCTTGGCCTATCTCACGGGGCAAATTGACTTGACTGGACTTTTGAGTAGTTTTTTTCATTTTCTTCCGACAAGATATTCCTCTGCGATTGCGGTCAAGGCCGCTGCGTTTCTTTCAGCGCTGATTTTGATTTCCTGTGTTTGGCATGCAAGTGACAATGCCTCTTGAATTATCTTCCGCTGCTCGTCATCGACAAAAAAGACCAAAGGATTGGCAAAACAACTTGTGACTGTCGGCACTCTCGGCGTTTTCAGATTCACAAGACGTTCGATCTGTTTGGCATTCATCGGCAGGAGCTTAGCCAGTTCGCGAGACTGCATATTTCCATTTAGTCTCGTTAAAAGCGTGAGCTTTTTGTCGAGGATGTCCGAGCCGCCCAGCCGATTGAGTGTAGTCAAAAGAATATCTGTTTGCTGATCGTCGATGTCCCATACTACCACATCGGCTTCTTTATAGCCGAGTTTTATCAGAGCCTGCCAACGGTGATGGCCGTTGATTATCTGAAAGCAGTCCCCCCTTCTGTCAGCCTGCTCAGTAGGACACGGGCGAACCACCAACGGCTCATATCGACCCGTCCGCTCGATGTTTCGAATCAATTTGGCAAAATTGACCTTACTCATCCGGTTGGGATTGCCCGGATGCGGAAGGAGTTTCTCGATCGCAATGGATTTAATTTGATTGGTCATTTTTTCGATTCTCGATTCTCGACGAGTATCCAGCATCGAGCAGCAAGTTCGGATTGAACCAAATATAATAAACGGGTCTTTCGGTTAGTTTACTAAGAATGAATCTTGTTCGCTCAAGGCTGGCCTGCATATTTCGTCTGCTGCCATAGCTCTGCAGAAATAATTTTGTCTGCTTCTCAATAAAGTCAGCTTTCGGCCAACGCAACTGCTCGAGCTTTCGATGCACCCGATTTTCATCGATAAGCTCCTTTTGCTCTATGCCGACCAGGGACATTGCCTCAATAAGCTGGATGCAACGGACGGGCATCTTCTCTGTATAGGCTTTCATGCTGGCTTTCTCAAAAAACGGATTTACATGTCCCATCACCGCCATGGCCTCGATAATGTGAACATTCAATAGCGGCATCGTGTCACGCACCAGTCGAACCGCCAGACCAAGCCCGCGAAACCTCGGCTCAATAATGACCCTGCTGATGCAGCGGATGTATTTATTAACCAGCGCCAGTTGAGTGCTTCTGTCGAAACCGATGAACGCATTGTCGGTGGCGATGCTACGTAGCTCCAGAGCAGGACGGGGTGTTGTATAGACAATAACACCGACCTGCTTTTGGCGTACAGAATCGCCTTTCAAGGTAAAAATATTCGTGTAAGGTCCCAGCCGACCATCACGATAGTGGTAGGACGCAAGAGCTTTATAGTCACCGAGGCTGCCAGGAATAATTTCCAATTTGTTACATACCGAACAATTTGTTTTGGAGATTTGGGTATTAGTCATTTGAGTTTGTTTATGATTTGGAATTTTCAATCCTAAACTTTCGTCTTGTGTCTTTATAGATTACCTGCGTTTGTCCCGATAGCTCCTTTGTCACAATAACATCCGGCTGCAGGTCCAGCAGGAAATCATCGTGGCTGGAGGCGAGGATAAATACAGTTCCATTCCGCTTTGCGAACCTATGAATGTTGAACGCTATAACTGTTGCAGTCAGGCGGTCGAGGTTTGAGCAGAACTCATCCGCGAATATGAATTTCTTTTTCGAAGCCAGTGCCATCGCCAAGCGGAAACGGTACTGCTGACCCTCACTTAGATTGCTTGGCTGATTAAGAATACAAAAAACATCGTTCAGCCCCGCGAGACTGAGCATTTTGAGGCTGGTCAGAAAGTCACCCTCTATACAATCTACAACAGTCTTGTCGGCAGGCAGTTCTATCTGATTAAGGTCAATACTGTCTGCCTTAGAAACAGCCTGTTCTATTTCACGCAGCAATATGCTTTTGCCCACACCGGAAGGCCCGGTGATGTAAACAACATCACCGTCATCGATTTCCAGCCGGCAGCTATGGCTGACGCATCTGTCGGTGAGTCTATCGACGGTTAAACCGAACATTCGGCAGACCGCAACAGACTTATCTGTGAGGTATCCTTTCCATTTAAGGCTTCTTGAGACTGAGTAAGTTGGCATAGTTGAAGTCCTTTAATTTTCGCCTTCTCGAATGGCAGCTATGACTTGATGTATTTTTCTCAGGATTTTGCGAATGTGATAGTTTGTAATCCGCTGTTTTTCGGCGATTTCACGCATAGACATGCCGGTCAGAAAGTACTGTTTTGCTACAGCCAATTCGTTAGCTGTAAATTTATCGCTGTTCTGTACACAGGTTATATATTCGCCTTCTATGAGTCTTTTTGTAAGCTTTCTTACTCTTCGAGATATATTTCTTTCATCTATACCAGCGAGTGCAGCTATTTGCCGGAAGCTGTTGCCTTTCTCTAAATACATTGTCATCAATAACTTATCTTTGCCACCGAGGAGTTTTATTCTGTTGCGCAGCAAATCGTTAATTTTACTACTCTCTTGGTTGTTGGCATTAAATGTTAGATAATTCTCAAACATAATAATTATATTAACTAATTAAACAACTTTTGTCAAGGGAAAAATTCAAATTATATAAAATTTATATTAATGTTTACATAATATCAAACTTTCATTTCTTTGTCGCTATTGTAGTGATGGTTCAAAACCCGATAAAAACAAAGTCTAAATATTTGAAACCCATTAATTTCCATAAAAAAATTGCATTCAATGACTCATAGGTTATACTTGTGAGGCAGTAATTGTTAAATCCTGCGTAAATGCGAGCACAATATTTAGGGGGTTAGTAAGAAATAAAATGACGGCGAGAACTCCGAAAGTAGTTGTAATAGGTGGCATATATGTTGATATGGCTATCAAGTGCCCTCAAATACCCAAGCCCGGTCAGAGTGTGGACGGCTTTGCTCTTTCATATACGCCAACAGGGCCGGGGCCGAACCAGGCTGTGCAGGCCGCCCTGTGCGGCTGCGATGTGTACCTTATCAGCAAGGTCGGTGGCGACCCGTTCTCGCATTTAGCAAAGACAATCCTGACAGAGTTCAGCGTCAACACCGACTTCATCTACACCGTCAAGGCCAAAAACACGGGTGTAATCGTAACGCTGGTTAATGCAAAAGGTGAGAATGCAGGCTGTACGTACAGCGGTGCCAATTGCGCTCTGCAGCCGGACGACATCAAGGCCGCCGAGCAGATTATTTCCGAAGCGGATGTGTGTTTGATTCATGGCCAACTACCCGAGGATGCGATAGTTGCCGCCATCCGCTGTGCGGAATTGCACAGCACAAAACTGATTCTCAACCCAGCAAAGCCGATAGAGCGAAATGGCCGACATGAAAGCAACCTGCCAATGGAATATTTTTCGGCTGATATTTTGATTCCAAATCTCGACGAGGCAGCCTACATCACCGAGCAATCAGCCGACATTCACGCCGCCAAGCTTATCGGCTCCGACTTGGTTGCCCGCGGCGCAGGTGCGGCGGTGATAACCATGGGCAAACGCGGCTGTATGGTTATCGACAGGAATAGTGCAGACCACATACCGGCTTTTGAAGTAGAACTTGTCGATCAGACCGGCAGAGGAGACGCATTCGCAGGGGCGCTGGCCGCCTATTGTGCAGTTAAAAGTGATATAAGGAAGGCTGCCAAGTTTGCCTCGGCGGCAGGGGCGCTGGCCTGTACAAAATTTGGTTCAATCGAGGCCATGCCCACAAAGGCTGAAATTATCGAGCTTCTGCAAAAGGAAGATATCGAGTAACAAAACAGCCAACTAAACAACATCCGACCCCATCACACACCAAAAATTTCAACCAAAATGCGCCGGTAGTTTAAAACAAAAATCCGAAATTTGAATTTTTTTTTTATTCCTTTGTCTGTTACTGCTTAGCTCAAAACTCATCTCGCAAAATATCACTTTTTTCGCATCAAATGCGCCAGTTCGTCCTATTTATAGAGAGGCGATTAAAGGCTTAGCCTTAAAATTTGCCGCGGTTGAAAACCGTTTCAAAAACAGGAGAAAACGCATGAGTTTTGACTTGCGAATCTTTAACGACCAACAGCTTAAAGCTGATTACATCGAATGGCTTATCGACGTACATTCGCTGGATATCCAGTCGCACTTCAGCAAGCTTTGGCAGTACTACGCAAATCCAATGTGCGAGATAACCGGCCTAAGTGCCTACGACAGAAAGGTTATTGAGACTGGCCGATGCTATGTGCAGGCACAGGAATACGGCCTGCCAACCAGAATAACAGGACTTGTGCATTCGGCAAGTGGTGACATCTTCGATGCAAAAGCCGTCAAGGATGTGCAGCGGAAGGAAGTCGTCATTGAAAACGATATCGCCTGGCGAATAAACGCCAGCGTTGATTTTCTGTTTGGAAAACCGATAAGCTTCATTTGCAAATCGCCGGACAGCCGCAAACGCGCAGAAATTGAGTCCATCTTAAAGGCTGTGTTTGCGGCCAACGGCGCTATCGGTTTTTTCCAGGATATGGCGGTGCTCGGAGGCGTCTATGGCTTCGTCGATTGTCTCGTCAGGCCTGGCGACCAAATCTTACAGCAAACCTCCTCCACATCCAAATCTCTCACCCTTGAAGAAGTGCTGCAATTGGCACAAACAATCGAGTTGGAGTTGATCGAGGCGCCGAGGGCACTGCCGGTCCTGGATGAAGACGATTACAAAAAAATAAAATATTATGTCCAGCACTTCTATCAGAAGAAAAACGATCTGACCAAAAGCAGCTCTTTTCTTTCGAGAATCTTCTCCTGGGGAAGTACCGGCAGCGACACTCGCCAGGTCGTGTCGGTTACAGAGATTATCTCAGAATCAGGCTGGCAAAGGTATGAGGATAGACATCTCATCGGGCAGGACGAGATTCCATGGGGATTTCTTCCGGTAGTGCACATCCAGAACATAGCTCAGCCTTATTACTATGAGGGACTGAGCGATGTCGAGCCTTTGATACCGCTGCAGGATGAGCTTAATACAAGGCTGAGTGACAGGGCCAACAGGATTACATTTCAGTCATTTAAGATGTATCTGGGAAAAGGTATAGAGGGCTTTGAGGGCAGACCTGTTTCTCCCGGAAGGATGTGGCATACCGACAATCCGGACGCGACCATAGAAGAGTTCGGCGGAGAGGCGGAAGTGCCCAGCGAAAGCATGCACATCGCTGAAATCAGAGAGGCGATGGATAAGGTCAGCGGCGTCACGCCTGTGGTAGCAGGCGTCCTGAAAGACAAAATCGGCAATCTCACAAGCGCGGTGGCTCTGAGGCTTACCCTTATGGGAATGCTCTCAAAGAATGAGCGAAAGAGATTTACCTATAGTGAGGGACTGAAAAGAATTTGCCGAATGGTTCTTGCGATACTCGATAAGGCCGGCATCTATGCCACCGACAGAGCCGACAGGGAGGTGGATATTATCTTTCCAAGTCCGCTGCCGGAGAACATGACGGAGAAACTCAACGAGGCTAAAATCAAGAAAGAGCTGGGCGTGCCGACCGAGCAGGTGCTCAGAGAATTAGGGTACGAAAATTAAATATTTAGCCCACGAATTTATTGAGGAGTTATAAAAACAAGGAGTTCTTTATGAATGCGACCGAATCGCAAGAAATTATGTCGGATGATACAGAGCAGTACGATGACAATACAAAACTTGTTCCGGTAACGGAATCAATTCGTTACCGAAGAAGGGCACAGAGTGCTGAGAAGCAGGTCGAAGATTTGAGCGAGCAGTTGGCACAAGCCAAATCGCAGGCGGCAAAGATGTCCGAGCAGCTCAACGAGATTCGGCTTGAGCAGAATCTTATTCGCAAGTTGGCCGCCGCCGGCGCTGTGGATTTGGAGACAGCGGTATTGATTGCTAAAGACCGGCTTGATGGTGACAACAACGCAGATTCTGACAGCTTGATTGAGCAGTTGAAAAAAGAAAAACAGTATCTATTCGTTGCTGGCAAAGAAACTTTGGCTGCAAAAAAGACCGCAGGGGCTAAAGACCGAGTACAGTACAGTCAAACGGTTCTTGAGAAGGCAGCCAAGAAAGCAGCAACGACCGGTAGCAGAACGGACTTGCAACAGTATCTGAAATTAAGAAGAAATTACCTGTGATTTGGTAATTGGTTAAATGATATTGAATCAGTTACCAATCACCGCCGAGAAAGGAGAATAAACGATGTCCTTTACAGGAAAAGCAACTTATTCAGCGGGTACGACTTTGCCTGAGCTGGCTGAGGACGTATCGGATTTGATTGGAATTATTTCGCCTTACGAGACGCCGTTGTTAGATGCACTGGGCGACCCGATGAGAGAGGTAACCAGCACGCACCACGAATGGCTGGAGGATGAGCTTCTGCCCAATAAAGACACCGTCAACGACAGCACCTGGACCGACCCAGCCAGTGATACCGAGTTTGACGTTGACCACGGCAGCAGGTTCCGCATCGGTGACCAGATTCAAGTCGAAGGCTCAGAGGAGCTGATGTTGGTGACGAACGTTGATAGTGACACGCTGACAGTGGTTCGCGGCTATGCAGGGACAACTTCTGAGAATCTGGCTGACGACCAGGTAATCAACATCCTCGGAAATGCGGCTTTAGAAGGGGCGGATAAGCCCGGCGTGCGGTTCACTAACCGCATACGCTGCGGCAACTATACACAGATTTTCACCGCAGCGATTGAGGTAAGCGGTACCGATATATCCGCCAGCCAACTGGGTCTTGCCGACGAGGTGGATTACCAAAAACAGGAACGGTTGCGGGAGCTGCTGCGTGATTTGGAGAACACCGTGATAAATGGTGGCCAGCCTTCCGCAAACCCGCAGGGAAGTGCCAGCGTCCGACGCTCTATGAAAGGTATTGTTCAGCATCTTTCGACCAATGTATTCTATACCGGTGACAGTGGCTTTCCAACCGGTACGGACCTTGACGAGAAAATGATTAATTATGTGCTGCGGGCAATCTGGGAAAGCAGCAACGGCAACGTTGACTTGATTGTCGTGGGTGGCTTTCAGAAGCGAAGGATTAACGGCTTTTGTGCCGACAGCCGGAGCTATGCAGCCAACGACACTACTTTCACCAATATAGTGAGCATTTATGAGAGTGACTTTGGCGTTTGCAGGATTATCACCACGCGTTGGATGCCAAGGGATGCTGTGTTGCTGTTGGATTCATCGCGTGTAAATGTGCTGCCATTGGCCGGCCGCAGCTTTCACTTTAAGCCTTTGGCAAGCGGCGGTGACTACGAGTGTGGTGAGTTGATTAGCGAATATACACTGGAGCTGAAGAACGAGGCTGCACATGGCCTGATTCGCGGCCTTAGCACAAATTGAAAATTGGTTAAATGGTAACTGGTGATTGGTTAAATGTTATAGACAAATATTAATTACCAATTACCAGTTGCCAATAACCAAGGAGAAGACAAATGGTCACTTTCTCAAACGATGCGGATATTCTCAGATATGAACCGATATTGTTCGGTGAGCTTCATCTGCCGGGCCAGGTTATAACTGCGGGAATGGGCGGAACCCTCACAGGTACAACCTTTACCGCAGAGGACGCCGACTTTGTAAACGCACAGGTCTCGGCAGGCGGTGTTATCCATCTGCAATCAGCGGATGTTACGCTGGATGGAGCTTTTGAGATTGTATCGGTGGATTCAGCTATGCAGCTTACCGTTTCCATCATCAGAACCGGCTGCGACGATGAGCCGATAGCACCGCCGGCTGCCGGGGATATATCTTACCGTATTAGCACATTCAAGCCGCAGGCCAACGAAGCTGCTTTTCAATTGATGGAATATTTCAGCGTCAAGCCGGGTAATCCTGCCAGCAGCATAGAAGTGCAGGATATCCTGGATACAGAAGTCTTAAAAAGGGCGTCGGTATTTACTGTTATCTCGAACGTCTATGCGATGTTGGCCAGCAAAGCCAAGGATGAGAATTTCTGGAAAAAGAATCTGCACTATCAAAAACTTTTCGAAAAGGCAAGGCAGCGAGTTCGGTTGAGCATCGGCAGCTCTGCCGACGGTACATCCGATGTCACCAGAAGCGGCGCATCGGTAAGACTGGTACGGGATTAGTTTGCGGGGACAACCAAATGAAAGTCACTTTAGATGGACATTTTCTGTTTGATGAGCAGGGTTTGGAGATTCAGCCTGGCGGCTTTAACAGGGCCTCAATGGAGAAAAACGTCCCAGGACTTAATGGTGTACTGAGTATTGATCTCGGTCAACGCAGCAGAGAGATAACACAAAAGGGCGTTCTGCAGGCAAAAAGCAGGGGGTCGTTGGATAAAAGAATTGCAGCTGTCTCGGGTTTTATGGATGGTGACACTCACAAGCTGGTGACAGGCACCGGCAGACAGTTCGATAATCTTCGTATAGATGTTTTCAAATTAAGCAATGAGCGAACAACCAGTGTAGGAATCGCGGTTGATTATGAAATTATTTACACACAATTAAATATTTAACCCCACAATTTATTGATTGGTTCAAAAAAAGGAAACTTAATGTCACTTATAAGTGAGGGCATAAGAAAGGTCAGGGCATTTGAGCTTCCCTGTGGTATTTGGGCCGATGGTGGTTACATCGGTGCTCCTAAAGTAGCGCTGGTAAAGTGGCGCTCGAATCACAGCGATAAGCTCCATCAGATTTATGTCAACGGTCGATTTGCAGGATTGACTGTCGATAGTCAGCAAAGACAGGAGATTGTCCGAATACCGGCTTCTTTCGAGGCACCTGTTCGCATCGAGGTCTTTGCCGTTGAAGCTCGGTATGCACATATCGATTTTAGCGGGGAACTTGGTGTTCCGTTTGTAGGCGGTGGAAGGGTCAAAATAACTTTGCTTCGTGGGCAAAACCTGCCGATTGGTGCAACGGCTGATATCTTTTTTGACAACGCCACCGGCCAAATAGATTACGAAAATGCGCTTAACGACGAACCGATAAGAATCTGGCCGGCTTGGCAGGATAAAACCGGCTTTGGTATGACAAGGTTCGGAATCGGCGATTTCGGCTACGACGGCGCAGCGGCGGTTGGTTTTGCAAAGGGAAGCTTCGGCAACGGCCAGTTTGGCTTTGACGCCGATACGATTGAGTGGATAAGCCAGCCTTTGCCCGAGGGTATTTATAAATTCGCAATAAAGATTACCGACCAGGTCGGCAGAGAAAGCATCAGCGAAACTGGACAGGTCACGGTGACACCAGCGGCAAAGCCGGCAGAGCAGTTAAATATTGCATCGTTCGATAAACAAACCAATCAGATGATATTGGAAATAACATAAACATTAAAAAGGGAGGACAATATGGCAGAGGTTTATCCGTCAGATAACGAACTGTTGAATATTCAGTCCGACAGCGAGACCGGTATTGAGTATATACCGACAGGGACATCGCCTTATTATCTGCACTTCAGAAGGCTGTTGTATCGTCTGCTTTTAGCCACTCGGAGAGCTAATGATCTGAGAGTCTATGATGAAGGCGGTCTCGATATCGGTGTAAAGGCCGGCAAATTTTGGCTCGGCACGCAACTCATCAGCTACGATGGTTCTTCCGCCAATACTCTTGCAGACGATAAGTCGAGCATATACATATACTTAGATTCGGATGGCAATCTCGTCACCGACGAATACGATGGCTTCCCGGATATGACGAATACACCTCATATCCGTCTTGCTGAGGTGACAACTGCCGGTGGGGACATTATCTCGATAATCGACAGCCGGGCCGGACACAATTTTGTCCTGCCTTGCGGAGTCGGCGGCACTGCAAGCGTGGTAGTAGCGGCAGCCGATGCAGCCGACAAACATAAGTATCAGGCGGATTACGTCTGCGACGGCACAGCAGACGATGTTGAGATAAACGAAGCACTATTACAGATCAAGGCCGCCGGCGGAGGGACGGTCTTCCTGTCAGCTGGCAGTTACACGCTCGCTGATACCATCAAAATCCCATCGGATGTTACGCTCGAGGGTGAAGGCACCGCTACCAAATTGACTTTTGACACATCCGTGGGCGATAAGACTATGATTACCAATGACTGCAACTATACATTTGCTCAGCGTCACCCAATGGGCAATAAGAATATTACAGTCAGATATATGTACATTGACGGTGATAAAGACAACAGAGGCTCAGGTGCAGATTCAATCTGGACGGTCGGCTTTAATACCGTTGAGAATCTGACCATTGAAAACCTGACGATTGAGAACGGCTGGACGGTCGCCATAAGGACCGAGTTCTGCTCGTATGTGACTATCGCCAACAACCGCATTCACAATTCCGGCGATGACGGCATCGGCATAAACGAGGAAACCTATAATTGTAGCTGCTACGGTAACCATATCACCGACGCCGGCAAGGGCGGTAAAAGCTACGGAGCACCCAACGGCATCGAAGTACAGGACGGTGCACGTGACGTCACCGTCAGCGGCAATTCAATCGGAAACTGCGATACCGACGGCATACAAATCTCCACTCATACCGGCAAGCTCGCTTGTATCAATGTATCTATTGATGCAAATACGATACGCAACTGCGAAAGTGGCGTATTTGTAAAGGGTCAGTCGGGTACACCGCAAATCTCTGTCACCGTAGCCAACAATCAGATAATCGGTATAACAGATGCATCCCTCTACGGACTGCAGGCAGCTTATACCGAGGACGTAGTTTTTGTGGGCAACACAGTCAATAACCGAGTTAATGCAGGTCGGCTGGAGAATTCTAATTTCAGGACGATAATTTGTGACAACATTTTCCATTGCACGCTGTCAGCCGGCAATGATGAGAAAGGTTTTATTTTCTCAGGCACCATTACCAATGTGCGCTTTGCAAACAATATTGTGAATAACTATGGATGGAAGGGGTTGGAGATTTCCGGCACCATCAGCAATATGCACGTGGTCAACAATCACATCATCGGCTGTACCAACGGAAGCGGTGCCGCTTTACGATGGGATTCGCCGACATCGATCTTATGTGTTCTCAACGGTAACCATCTACAAGGCACACATTGGTCTTATGACGCAGCGACCTCGACGTATGACGTGCTCGCCGATGATTGGACTGAGACCTGGAACACGAAAGATGTGTAATAAACAACAGAATCGTGTCATCTGACTTCCGAAGGTAAAGGTAAAACAATATGGCTAATGAAATACACATTGATTATTCTTTAGGCAATACGATTTATGCAGTCATTCGTGATGATGCTGGTCAGGTGTGGTATCCGGCGGGTGAGGTATTCGAGGATTGGGGGACGAACGGTCGTAATGCGGATGATTATGATCTGGCTTTGACCGACAAGGGTGGTAGCAGATACGTAGGCAGCTTCGACGTCGATGTCCCTGCCGGTCGTTACACAATCCAGGCGTTTTTGCAGGCTGGTGACAATCCGGCAGATGGTGACGTTCTTGTCGGAGCAATAGCGATAATCTGGCGTGGCAGCGGCGAATTGACCATCGATAAGATACTCGCCAATAAGGCTGTGCAGAATAAATCTACGGGCACCATCGAATACTATGATGATGACGGCCAAACGATTCTTCTGACCATCACTCCAAGCGAGGACGAATCAAGCATTATAAGGTTACCCAGTTAATTGAGTGAATTAGTTACTAATTGATCAATTAACTAATTAACTTACTTCAAATTAAGGAGTTATATCATGGGCAGTTTCAGTAATCACTGGGAGAATAAAATCCTGGATCATATTTTCGGCAAAGACAGTTACTCTCCGCCGACAATTTATGTGGGATTATCCACTGCCGATCCGCTTGATGACGCTTCAGGTCTTTCTGAACCAGCCGGCAACGGCTATGCCCGCCTTGTGACGAACGTCACGGATTGGAATACTGCTTCAGCCGGTGTGATTTATAACTCAAATGAGCTGATTTTCTCAGAAGCGACAGGCAGTTGGGGGACGATAACGCACTTTGCTCTGCTTGATGCTGCAGCCGCGGGTAATATGCTCTGCCATGGTGCACTGAACCAATCCAGAGCTATTGTCAGCGGAGATAAGGCAAGATTCGCTGTTGGAGATTTACAATTGTCACTTGATTGAGAACCTCTAAATTCTACATTCCAAATTCACTCATGGAGATGACTTATGGCAACAATTAAGAAAAACTGGCAGAGCGAACAAACCATAATCAATGCGGCCAGCGTCACTACTGGTTCGTGGTCGGACGATATTGACCTTGAAACAGATGGCTGCGAAGGTGCTCATGTCACGGTTGATGCCGATTTTCCCGCCAGCCCTACAGACAATCTGGTGGTTGAGGTCAGAGCCTCTCTTGATGGAACAAATTATGATAATACTCCGCTGTATAAGTTCGAGATAGGCAAGGGCACCGACCCTAATCGAGTCAGCTTTATCATCAAAGATGTAGCTCACTTTAAGCTCTACTGCTACCGGGCTGGCGGAACTCAGACCATAACTGTTACAGCCAAGTGCCAAAAGTGGAATTATGTAACGGTATAAAACAAGTGACAAAGGACTGTAAATGCCGCTTCTTAAACCAGCAAGAGTGATACAACTGAATATATGTCACCCATTGGCCCGCGGTCTTATTGGCTGTTGGATATTTAACCAAGGTTCGGGCAATAGAGTCACTGATTCAAGTGGAAATCAAAATACCGGCATTATTACCGATGCAATTTGGGCAGCAGGCGAATTTGGTTGTTGTGTGAAATTTGATGGAAGCGGAGACAACGTTAATGTTGGTAACGGTAAATCTTTAGAAGCCACAATGGGTCTTACCATTGTTGGATGGATAAGACCTGATTCCACAAAGACTCATACTTTGTTGATGAAGAATGCTGCTTATGGTTTAAGATTATATACTGCCGCCCTCCAGACGACCTTGTGGGATGAAAGCACTTCGAATAATTTTAATGTCTCTTTTACTTATCAGATAGGCAAGTGGTATTGTATTGCCGCGACTTGGGATAATCAATCTCAAAACGTGAAAACATACGTTAATGGTAATCTTATTGGAACACCCGGCACTTTTACAGGGCCTATAAGGACATCAACCCAATCTTTACTGATTGGCAAAGTGTCCTGGAGTGATACTGATACTACCAATGGGCTTATAGATGATATTAAAATTTACAATCGAGTTCTCAGCAGCGCTGAAATTATGCATCTTTACCGCACGCCCTTCTGCATGTTTGAGCGTGCGATTAGTCCGGCGTTTCTTATTGTACCGACTATCGATCTGGCGGGGACATCCACCTCTCATTCGACCGCCTTGGCCACTGTAAAACGTATAAGACGAATAAAAGGCTATTCGGCTGCCATCACCGATATCACAGCTATACTTACAATAATAGGAGAAGTCTTACTTACCGGCTCAATAATTGCGTCATCTGTTCCATCAAGCAAACTAACATTGAGTTATCGCGTTCCTTGGCTAAAAAGTCCATTAAAAACAGAAAGGCAATGGCTGACGGATGCACTATTTACCGGCATGACATCCAACGCATTTAAGCTCGGTACGACTCTGAGTTGTGGATGGTTCTGGATGCGGCCGAGCGGCTGCGCTGTGCTTTATCGCGGGCCCGGTATGGAACAAATAGATTTTATAAATATATTGGCTGTGATAGAGCAGAACGCCGAATCTATGCCATTACCCAGCTATATTCCGCACAATAGCGATTCAATATATTTTTATGTTGTTCGCCGGTTCAATAGTTGCGGCTATCATGAATATACTCTGCAGGCATCCGTTAAGGTTGTTATAGATGCCGATGGTAGCTTAGCACAGCCGCAGCCGAACAGTATCTTCGCCTGGCAGGCGGAACAGGTGGATAGCGATAAAGTCAGGCTTGTCTGGTTCTATTGTCCTCTCGAACAAAAATCGCAGCCGATGCGCTTCAAGGTCTATTACGACGGCGGAACAGGACAAATCAACTATGAAAATCCAATCGATGAGATTGTTTATCGAGGCCGAGAGTTTTACAGCTACCGAAGCGATGCACTTGCGGCAGGCAGATATTTATTCGCCATAAGATCTGAAGATGTCAGCGGTATGCAGAATAAATCTTCAGTACAACTGGCCATTGAAATTGTCAGCGATGAACCAAATGTAGTTGAGATTTTGAAGGTCGAAACGATCTGAATCACGAGGACTAAAAATTCAGGATTGGTACTATGTCTAACAGAATTGATTTTTTTCAATCTGCACAAACGCGACTTGCGCTTCCTGCTGCAGCGGTTTCGGTTTTTATCAATGGTTCTTTGTGCTCCGACCTCGCAGTGATAGAAATCGTACGCAGCGGCTGGCCGGAATTTAGCTGGGCAAGATTGGATTATAATCCTGCTGCGCACCAAGATGCAAACTGGATGCCTGCCGAGCAGGTCGAGACCAAATTTGCTATGGGAAAGTCCCTCTGCATTCGGCAGATTTACAATGGTATCCCGCCCGGCGCAGCAGCCTTTGGCCTGCCTATCTTTGACGGTCAAATAGAGACCATTGAGACAAAAATCGATTCCGATGGCGAAATACTGGAAGTTATTGCTAAAGACTTTAGCGCTTCCTTGTCGCGGATCACAGTTTACGGTCAGCGTATTACCGATACTGACAGTTCGACTTTATTTTTAGCCAGCCTTGAAACGGTATTTAATCCTGAAGGTCGAGCCAATGCAGGCCAAGGTCCGGCACAGGTCAACGGCAAAAGTTATACAGTCTTTTCTGCCAAGCCTTCACAAAGCAGGTTCTTCAGCGCAGCTTTGGCAATTGATTATTTGCTTTGCGAATATCTGCCGGCAGGCCAGCTTCAGAAGCCGGGCATCGAACAACTGCAGGCGCTGACGGAAAACAGAGGCATTCGTGACCTTGATGTAACGGGACTTAATCTATTGGAGGCTCTGCATCGCTGCTGTGACAGAGCTGGTCTGAAATTCAAATTCGTACCCAGACTCTCCGAGAAAGGTCCCAGACAAGCGATTGTTTTTTACAAGAATGACACCGGCAGAACTATTGAGCTGAACTGTCAGCAGAAGGGCGAAAAACTCAGCATATCGAAAACAAATATCGCCGCCCTTTCCAGCAGGAAAAACTTATGGCCCGTAACGCACAAATATATAGGCCAGGGTGATTTTAAGGTTTATGAAGCGACGTTCGAGCTGGTTAAGGCCTGGGATCCTGCGGATGAGGAACCCGATTATGAAAAGTTTTCGCCATCGACCAATTCTGATTTTTATAAGGTCAAGGATGTATATCGCAAATGGTGCCTTAACGAAGCTGGCGATTACAGCGATGCTCCGTACAATCAGGGTGAGGTGTTTGATTTTTCTAAGATTTTTGAGAGTGAAAATTTCACTCCCCAATGCCGACGCTTTTGGCCGGCCTTATCGACCGATAAACACGGAAAGTCACTGGGCTACTTTTTGCAGGTTTCATATGACGGAGTTAATTGGTGGCAGTACCTGTATGCCTTCAATAATCTTCTCGATGAGTGTGGAATATGGCTTAGCAGTGATCAGCTTGATGTTGACACGTGGATAGCAGCGCTGAAGAACGTACTGCGGTTCAGGATAACCGTGTCGGTGGTCAGCGATGAGAGATTGAGCTGCGAGATCGCCGATGGGCCGGTCGGCTCGGCTGCCGCGGTTGTCGAGCACGTTATTACACTGCCTCGTCAGTTTAAGTATCGCAAGGTCTCAGGTAAAAGCATCTTCGCAAATGCACCTGACGCGACGCTCGGCGTGCCGGAGGAAATTGATGACTCCGCATCGCTGTATGAATTTGTCCGACATAAAGCAGAAACCTCATCGGAGATTATAGAGACAGCCGAGATTCAGACACCAAATCTTGTTGTTGATTATAGAGTCGGTGATAAAGTTTCGACAAGTCCAGAAAGCAGGGACATATTGAGCTGTCGCAGTGACAACAGAAGTACGTTTACCATAGAAAGAGTACAGATTGATTTCCAGAAGCAACGCACGAATCTGAAAATTGTGCGAAAAAGAAACTTTTAGCCCCCAGTTTTACTGGGGGTTTTCAAGTCCGGATCCAGAAAGTAATTCAACGAGGTGCATGACATGGTCAATACAGAAAGTCTAAAAGAAACAACGGTTGTCACTTCACCCGGCGCAAGAGCAGCAGCTTGGGCGGTCAAAGTCAAAAGTCTCGTTTCATACAATGTCTATAATGTCTGTGTGGTCCAGATAGGCGAGCCCGGCTCACTGCCGGTCGAGATAGGCCAACAAATGCAGGCGGTCAACTTAGCCGAATCCTTCCTCAGCCAGGGGACACTGCCGTCTGGAACTTGTGCCGTAATGGCCAGGGTGGGTGATAAGAATGTCTTCTATGCACCGATTTGACCTTGACCTAGCTTGTGATTCAGGTTAAAATGAATTTTAATGTAGGGATTGTAGAAGGTAGTCAAATGTCTGAGTCGAGAACTCATATTTTATATACAATAGGCCACTCGAATCACAGCATTGAAAAGTTTATAAACCTGCTGAAGAGTCACGGCATCACGCTTGTAGCTGATGTACGTTCATCTCCTTACAGTCAATATTGCGCACAGTTTAACAAAGAAATTTTCAGCGCCAGACTTCAGGCCGAGAGCATAGGATATATTTACCTAGGCGAAGGTTTAGGCGGCAGGTCAGCAGCCTTTGTTGATTTTAAGCAGATGTCAAATAGACGAGAATTCAAACAGGAAATTACACGTTTGCTTGAAGTTTTTGCTGAAGATTGTGTTGCTTTGATGTGTGCTGAAAAAGACCCAATAAAGTGTCACAGGTTTACTCTTGTATGCAGAGCTCTTAAAGCGGAAGGATTGCATATCAGGCATATTCTTGAAGATGGCAGCATCGAAGAACATTCTGATGCGGAAGAAAGATTGGTTGAAATGCTCAACGTTCAACCAACTCTTTTTGAAACCGGCCAGCCCAGAGCCAGGATTATCGAGCATGCTTATGAGAAACAGTCCAGAAGAATTTATCACCAGTCGGCGAATACAAAATAATAGTACAGGTATGTCTTGATATTGGGACTAAAGTGAAAGTTAATATATTTACTATCGGTTTTGCTCAAAGGAGCGCCCGCGAGTTTTTCAAAAAACTTAAGGAAGCGGGCGTTAAGAAGGTTATTGACATTCGTTTGAATAATACATCGCAGCTAGCCGGGTTCACAAAGAAGCAGGACCTTGAGTATTTTCTAAACCAGATCGGTGGAGTCGGTTATATTCATATGCCGGAATTGGCACCTAATAAAGATATTTTAACCTTATACAAAAAAAAAGAAATTAGTTGGCCAGAATATGAAAGACAATTTAGGGAATTACTAACCAGACGTCAGATTGAGATTGTTGTAACGCCCGGGGAAATAGACAGAGCTTGCCTTTTATGTAGTGAGGCCAAACCTGATAGATGCCACCGGAGGCTTGTTGCAGAATATCTCAGCGAACATTGGGGCAATGTGGTAATTCAGCATCTATAAATTGGGGGTAGTATCAATATGGCACAGATTATATGCTTGGCGAATTCTAAAAAAGAAGGTGAGCGCTGTATAGCTGGTATAGATGTGCAAACTGGTGAATGGATCCGGCCAGTTTCCAGCCGAAAAGATGGGGCAATCACACCTGAAATGAGATTGATTGACAGTAAGGAGCCTCAACTTCTGGATATTTTAGAAATACCGCTTGAGTTAAATGGGCCGGATGAAGGCTTCCAGCCAGAAAATAGATTATTAAATAATGGGTGTTGGAAGCGAATCGGATGCGTCACACCACAGAACATCTTGAAGTATTGCGAGAAAGATTCAGTTATTCTTCACAACCGTTTGGACCATGTTCTATTTAGTTATTTCCGTATGATACCGGAAGCTAAATGGAAATCCTTACAGCTTATCCGCAACAAGCATGTTGTTTTTAAAAGCGAAGGCTGGAAGAGTAAGATAAAATGGCGAGCTCGCTTCAGGTATGGCAATTTATTTCGGCGTATGGATTTAACAATTACAGACCCAGTGATTCTTCAACGATTGAATGATGGTGAGCTAATTAATAGTGATTGCATTCTAACGATAAGTTTAGCGATGCCATGGAGTCCCGATAATGCTACTGCCAAAAGGTGTTACAAACTGATTGCTGGAGTAGTTGAGCTATAAATATCTACGATATATGTTATGGCTGAAACAAATTTAAAATCATGGCAGTTTAATCGCCAGATAAATATATCTACGCTGGTTCAGCTTGTATTTCTGGCCGGCCTTATTCTGGGCAGTTGGGTCAACCTGCAAAGACAGCTCGATATATTACAGCATGATGTCACGACGTTGTTACAGTGCCAGAAGGAATTTCAGCAAAAGGTGGATTTGCTCTCAGAGAAATGTATCTCCTACGAATATCGCCTGCGTTCGATTGAGAAACAGATATATAAGGCTGACATTGTACCTTAATATTTAATGCGTTGACCCGCGGCTTTTGTATGGTAGAATGCTTTACTTGCCGACAATTTGACAGGACTACCAAGTCTATGCGGAATGAAGGCTGCATTCAGTGCGGCAAATGTATTCGGTTAAAGTTTTGCATGGGTTGGCGTCATCGTTTTTGGCGTCGTATTATCGTAGAGGATTTGTAAACATGACAAGGAAAAAGCATGATTTCACAGGCTGTTTGTTTGATTTCGCAATAAATGCTGAACCTGTGCTCATTAGCGCTTGCTTGCTTGGAATTCCCTGTCGTTGGCATGGTCGTAGACCAAAGAAACGTGAGAAACTAATAGAACGTTTGAAGAAAAAATATGTCCTTATTCCCGTCTGTCCGGAACAGCTTGGCGGTATGCCAACACCGAGAACCGGTGAAAGGCTTAACGGCAGTGGAGCAGATATTCTTGATGGCCGATTGCGAATCATCGCACCGGAAACAGGACAAGATGTCACCCAGTTCCATGCCAATGGAGCTAAATATACTTTGGAGATTGCGAATATCATAGGTGCTCGCCAAGCCTACTTGAAAGGTGGAAGTCCTTCCTGCGACAGAGAAGGAGTGACCGGCGAAGTTCTTAACCGCGGAGGTATAAAGGTTATCCGTGTTCCATAATGGTTGTTACCATATTATGCAATTGCATTTTCCTAAATTGCATCGGTTTTTGAAAATGTCCCAAATTTCGACAGTCTCTCTGCAAAGGCTAATAGAAACCTTCTTGTCGAAGCTGCGAATTACATCGATTAAAAATCTATAAAATTCAACACGTTGCTTCATTGAATAACGGAGTTTCCCATCGGAGGCACCTTTGACAAATTCATAATGTAAAAGCCTTTTGGCTCGATTGCCGTATGCCTGATTGGCAAGGTGTAAATGGCCCGGCAGCAACCTTAACATACCAAGCGTGATGTTCTCTGGCCTAATGGTGGTCAATGTTTTCTCAATTAAATCTGCGTACCCAGCCCTCCAATCAGGATAGATAATGCCGGGGTCGATGCGCAGCCGAATACGATAACCATGATCCTGACAAAGCTTTGCGGCATTGATGCGTTCATTAAGACTGGCTGTGCCTAATTCATGTGCTTGAATTACCTGTTGGCTGTTCATGCTCCATGAAACAACTGTTTGCGGATTGGGTTCGACAGCCAGCAGATTATCGATATTGCTGCTTTTAGTAAGCAGCATTAAAAAGCTGCGTGAAAAATCTGAAAAGAACGGAACCAGCATTGTTGAAAGCTTTGTCACGTGATCGAGTGCGAGGCTGTCAAGCATCTCGCCCATGTTGAAACTGACTTTCCCGTCGACTTTAGTTATTGTCCTGCGTATCTGTTTGAGCATCGTGTCATAATTAATGTTGATTTTGATAAATGGAGCGTACTTGCGATAAATAAATGCCAGATAGCAATATGTGCAGAAATATGGACAGCCATTCGAGACAGGAACCAATTTATAGTAAGGCCAGCAGCAGACATTTGATCCGAGCAGGCCATCAAAATGCCCTACAAAACACGAAGTCTTGCCTATCATCAACGTTCTCTTTCCAGTTATCAGAGATTGGCCGGCCGACGTATTGGATGTAGGAGCCACGCGCTGCTGCTCAACTATGTGGACCACAGCTTTCGGAAACAATCCCAAAATTCGGTGGGCTTCGGGATGGTCCGCTATCTTACGCCATAGCAGGATAGTTTGGGGTTTGAATGTTTTAGCTATGTCCATTGTCTTGTATACCGGTTAAGCATTCATATCCTGATTGGAAGGATTATATTAAAAGAAAATTAAAGGAGGAAAACAATGAGAAAGAAAACAGAAAAATTTAACAGCGTAATTAATAAAAGAAAAAGTCTTATGCACTTATTCACTTTTATTCTTATGCTCTTTCTTTGTGGTTGTGAAACTTTGCGTTTTGCACCAAGCGAGGCTGCAAAGAAGAATGCCTGGCTGCACAATCGCACGGCTGCGGTGACATTAGAAACCGCTAAAGAAGAGGACTCCTCCGAGAAGCTACAGGCTCTTGCCAAAATGAGCGAATTGCAGTCACGAGCTTTTGTCTCTTATTGCGGACTGCCAAAGGAATTTCCACAGGCAGAGACTGTGGAGGACATACTGCGTGACACTAATGTGCTGCTTGCCCACACGGCATTAGTTGAGGCTGCGGATAGGCCGGATACTTGGCAGGTCGCGGATTCGGTGTTGGAATTAGCTATCGGTTTAAGTGCCCTATTGGGCGGAGTTGCAGGCAACCGAGCTGTTCGGTTCTTAAAAAACACAAGAACAAAATCACAAGCATTGAAGGAAATTATAACCGGAAATGAGCTTTTCAAGAAGCAGAACGAATCATCTGTCTCCGTGTTCAAAGAGGCTCATCGAAATCAATCCCCCCAGACCCGCCAAATCGTGGCACAAATGAAAACGTAAAGATTCAGATGCATCTTTTTAGATATTAACAATTTGATGCTGTTTGGCCGATAAATATATGCTATAGTATGGTCGCATGAGCGAATTATGGCACTCGCATATTTGTAATGCAAATGTATGACCACGGGAGACGGCTGTGACGGAAAACGACGATAATAATACTGATAAGCCCACGCAGAAGCCTACGCCTTCTGTTTTGTCCATCAATGTCTGTGATGGTATTATCAGAGATGAGTTCACAAAAAAGGTATCATTAATCGGCCTTTTCAGTACTATCAGGGCGAATAGTTTTCCATGCACCCATCCTTCGTTGCATGTCTATGTTGCTTTGACCAACGGTCACGGCAAATATCAAACAGACATCCGGTTTCTAAGCATATCGGATGACAAACCAATCGCTGGGATGAGGGGGCCTTTGCAGTTCCAGAATCCTCTGCAGGTGGTGGAACTGAATGTCTGCTGGCAACAGTTGCGGTTTGAAAAACCCGGGGAATATGTTGTGCAGGTGCTTTGCGACGGTGCTCCGATAGGAGAACGAAAATTTATAGTCGTAGGACCACAGCAGAAGATACCTCCAACTTTCGGAACAGATGCAAGGTAATATATGACACAAGTAAACGAAGAACAGAACAGACTCATTACCTTTACACAAGAAGGCCAACATTACGATTCAGGCTTCGAGTATATGCCATCTTCGTATGTTATTGCAGGGCAAAAGGGATGGAAATTACTTGATCGCTACAGCAAAGCCGAAGGCAGAATATCTCCGTTGAGTTTAAAAAAGACTGTAAGAATCAATCATCGCAGACATGCCAAATAGGGGCACGAATGAAGACGCAACGTTCAGAAAACCTCAAATAAATTCGAGGGTTAAGTGTGTATTCTTTAGCTTTCAGTTTCACAGGGGGTTTCTTTTACGTTTTTTCCGATGAGTTTGTGTTTTTGAAGTGAAGATCATCGCTTTACTTTGGCAGCAGCAGTCTGCTTTTCTCGGTTGGACTTCAATAAGTACTCGATAATGTCCGGTATGCTGATGATACCGACAACCCTCCCGCCTGAAGTTATGGGCACACGCCGAAAAAGATTCTTCGCTAAAAAGTCACAAACATCGAACAGATTGTCGTCCTTGTCGAACGAAACTACGCGCTCGGTCATAAAATGTCGAACCTTCCTATTCTCAAGGCTGTCAGACTCGTAAAGGACTTGGTATGCAAGACCTACTACATCCGTTTCAGAAAGAATACCAACCAGTTTCATGTCGCCCTCAACTACAGGAACTCCGGAGATTTTATTTTTCAGCATAGCCTCCATCGCCTGAATTATCGGGGTATCCTTCTCAACAGTAATAATATTTCTGTTCATTGCTTCTTCTGCTTTGAGCATTGTGACTCCCTTCGTTACTTAGCCTCTCTTTATCATTGACACATTTTACGTCTATCACAAAACCTTCTCGATTTTTTCAATCCAATTCCAGGCTGATTAAAGTATTTATATAAGCTCAGCTATTGACAAGCTTTACATTTTCAGGGCGGTCAATTGGGAAAACAACACTATGGCTATCTGTGCTATCAGCATCTTGCCATTTTTTGTTGTTAGGAAACTCCCATCAGTTGACCGTGTTAGCTTAGCAAAAAATATCTTGTTTCTTTTATATATATATATATATATGGCGATTGGGAAGGTTCTTTTATTGTCTATTTTAAAAAAATTAAAAATTCCACCTTATATGCCATATTGTCATGTGGATGTTTGAATGTGCTACTCTTAAAAGTTACAGAGATAACCTGTGATGAGTAAGCAGGTTAAAACAGTCAGGATTTTTAATTGTTATCACTTTTACGCTCGTTGAGAATAACAGGCTTGCCGCCGGGCGTTGAGATACCTCGACGGGAAAGCAGGGAGCCTTCCAGCCGGTAGAGAGAAACCAGGGCTTTTAGATAATTGGCGAACGACTCAATTTCAGCTATCTGACTGGCAACAAGGTCGCGCTGAGCTTGGGCGACGAGCAGTGATGTGGATTTGCCTACCCTGAACTTCTCAGTCTCGGCTCGCAGTTTCTCCTCCTGAAAATTGCGTGTAGCTGTGGTTGCTGTAATCTGTTCGCGAGCGCGCATCACCTCGATATAGGCAGAACGTACATCAACCTGTACAAGTTGAACGAGATTAGCCAGTGCTTCCTGAAGCTGCTGTTTGCTGATAACAGCTCGACTGTGCCGGGCACGAGCTGCCTGGTTTACAGGGGGAAATTCGAACGTCAGGCCCAGGGTGGCATCATAACTGTCACCAAACACATTACGCGATGATTTGTAGAAAGTGTCCGCATAACCCGTCTTGCCAAAATCAATAAAAGCATCCAACCTGGGAAGCAGGCCGTTCTTGGTTCTTACCACCTCCAAATCGCCACGTTGTATCTGCAGTCGGGCCTGATTCAGATCCGGTCGCATTTTCATGGCAAGCTGAACGTGCTGTTCAACGTCATCAAGCTTAATATCCGGCAATAAAGTATTATATTCGAGAATAATGTCCCTGTTCCAATCAACAAATGGCTGCGGATTAAGCAGCCGAAGCAACTCTAACCGTTGCTTGGCAAGGTTGCTCCTCGCATTTATCAGATTTTCTCTGCCCAGTGCAACCTCAGCTTGTGCGGCAGCTAATTCTGTCTCGGCGAGCCTTCCAATTTTTATTCTTTCCTGAGTCTCAGCTAACTGCTGCTCGGTAAGGTTCAGCGAGTTGGTGTATATTTCAATCTGCTTCTGGGCAAGGGCGAAATCCCAGAACTTTGATTCGACCTCTTCAAGTAGAATCTCTGTAAATCCACGTAACTCATGCGCCGATATGAGCGTATCGAGTCTGGCCTGATTCACGCGAGCCATATTTGCACGGATATCCAGGCCCTGCAGAAGCGCCTGGGTGACACTGACACCGAGACGATTAGTGGTAAAAGTATCGCTGTAAAGCGATGAGTCTGTATAGCTTGAGCTTCCCTCAAGTCCGACGGTAGTGCCGGTGGGAAGGAGTTTGTTCAAAGAAATTGTGCCCGTGATAGTATCTACAATCTGACTTTCGGTGCTGGAGCCGGCACGCGATAGCCTTTCGGATACTCCTCTTCTCTGAGTAACGTCGGCGCCAAGGACAGGCTCAAAAACCGAAAGCTCCTCCTGCTCGAATGTACGGTTTATTTCCGGATTCATCCTTTCGACTATAAGCGAGCGATTGTTTTCCATGGCCAGCAGGATAGCTTTTTGAATATCTATTCTAAGAGAATCAGAACTGTCAGTAGCCGTGCTATTCGCATCAACAGTCCCAGCAGATATGGCGACCCGCAGCATAACGATAAAGTAATTGTGTGGCAAGCTCCACCCTACAGCCAAGCTCAAAAATGCAGTAGCCAGATTCATTGAAATCATAAGTGATTCCTTAAAAACAAGGTGGAGTGTGCACGGCACACCATTAAAAATATGTTACACACTACTTCCAACGGAGGATGCTGAGCCGGGACGACGACGTTCAAAAATCGAATAAACAACCGGAACAAATACCAATGTGATAAAAGTTGAGCTGAGCAATCCTCCGATGACAACCCTTGCCATCGGGGCCTGAGCTTCACCTCCTTCACCAAGGCCAAGAGCCAAAGGCAAAAGGCCAAAAACGGTCGTGGAAGCTGTCATAAGAATCGGCCTTAGGCGCCTTCGTCCGGCTTCTTCAATAGCTTCGCGAATCGGCATTGAGTCCCTACGGCGCAACAGATTTGTATGGTCAACCAGAAGGATCGCATTGTTGACCACGATTCCACCAAGCATAATGCTTCCGATGAATGACTGGATGTTAAAGGTCGTTCCCGTGAAAAAGAGCATTAGGATTACTCCTATTGCTGCTAACGGCACCGAGAACATAACGACGAACGGATCGCGTAAAGATTCATACTGACAGGCCATCACCATATAGACCAGCACCAGCGCCAGAACACAGCTAAGTGAAAGCTCGCGAAATGACTTCTGCTGCTCTTCGTAATCACCACCAAAGCCAATGGTAAAGTTACGCGGTACAGGCACAGATTGCAGCTTATCACGGATATCCGACAGCACCGAACCCATATCCCTTCCACTGATGTCGGCGGAGACCGTCACGATGCGCTCCTGGTCTTTTCGCTCGATTAAGACGGGGCCGTTTCGCGGACCTGTGCTTACGACATTTTTAAGAACTACGGGCTGGCCGTCGGAATTGGTCAACGTCAGATCAAGAATTTCACTCAAATTCATCTTCTCGGCTTCTCTGAGTTTGACCAAGATTGTATATTCGTCACCTGCCTGGCGATAATAGCCGGCCCTTGTGCCTGAGAGGATGGTTTGAAGAGCATTGGCGATTTTTGAAACTGTCAGATTCATATCGGCGGCCTTCTGACGGTCTATAAAAATCAGTTCCTCCGGATTTCCGGATTCCCTGCTTATTCGTGCATCGGTGACTCCTTCGATTGATTCAACGAGACTTTTTACCTGCTGAGCAAGCATATCCGCCATTTCTAAATCGTGGCCTCGGATTTCGACTTCTACTCTGTCACCCTGAGACGTTCCCATACGGAGAATAAATAGTCCCTGGCCGGCACGGGTGCGGATAATCATTCCAGGTATGTTACCCAGCTTGTGACGCAGGTCAGCAGCAACCTGCTCGCTGGGCCTTGTTCGCTGAGACTGTGGTTTCAGCGAAATTCGGATCCTTCCGGTATGACCGCCACCTCCACGCCATCCGGAGCCACCAACGCTTGACACCACATTCTGGATTTCAGGCACGGATTCATTAACAATCGACTCGATGAGTTTGAATTTCTCATCTAACAAATCCAGACGTGTACCGACCTGCATCTCGCCCTCGACCCTTACCTCACCCTCATCCGTGGCCGGCATCAACTCTGCACCGACATACGGAATCAGCATCGCACTTAAGCCCATTAAAAGGATGGCAAGAACAACGACAATAGCACGATGATTCAAGGCAATATGAAGCAGCTTCTTATAGTTGTCCTCCAGATGACTTAAAAATTGCCCGCTGATTTCAAATATCCTAGCCCCAAATCCTTTTCTCTGTGCCAAATCTTGTAAGGCCGAAGGTAGGATACGCGCCGAAAGCATCGGCACAACTGTAAGGGCCGCCGCCAAAGAGCAAAAAAGGGAAAAAGCAACAACAACCGAGAGCTGTTTGAACATCACGCCGGACATACCACGCATAAAAACCAGCGGCAGAAAGACAACCATCGTAGTCAGTGTGCTGGCTATGATGGCGGATGTCACCTCCTCCGTGCCGTCAATCGATGCCAGCTCCCGCGATTGCTGTGTCTCCCTGATGCGGAAAATATTCTCCAGAACCACAATTGCGTTATCAACAAGCATCCCGATTCCCAGAGCAAGTCCGCCCAGGGTCATAATGTTGAGTGTGAAGCCGCCGAAATAAAGTAATGCAAAAGTGGCGATGATTGAGACAGGAATCGCAGTGGCTATGATTACTGTGCTTCGTACATTACGCAGAAACACGAGCAATATAATTACGGCTAAAATACCTCCATAAACCGCGGAAGAGCCTACATTACTAATAGAGCGCCGGATATAATCGGATGTGTCAATTATGGATATTATTTTTATCTGTGGTATGTCACGGTTGATGCGCTCAAGTTCTTTAAGCGCGCCACGGGCGACCTCAACCGTGTTCTTGCCGGATTGTTTATTGACCGATAGCCTTATGCCCGGCTCACCGTTCACCCGGACAATCCTTGTGATTTTTTGCCAGGAATCTGCTACAGTGGCGATTTCTTTCAACTGAATAGGCACACCTTGACGAATCGTAATAACCGTGTCTTCCAGTTGCTTAAGGTCGGCATATTCGCCGGGTGTTCTAACGGTGACTTCAAAATTTCCCCTTTCAATAGTTCCGGCGGGGATGTTTACGTTTCCTTCGCGTATGCTGGTGATGATTCTGTCCAGTGGTATGGCCAGTGCGTTAATTTTAGCCGGGTCGAGACTGACATGAATCTCTCGCTCGAGTCCGCCCCAGATGTCAACGGCTGCAACGCCTGGCACGCGTTCGAGGCGATATTTGACTTGGTCTTCGATAATCTGCCGGGTTTGGATGCGGTCCAATTTGCTGGATGCGCCCAGAATCAATATCGGAAAGCTCGCTAGGTCGAACTTGCGAAGCGTGGGCCGGTCGGCCTCTTCCGGCAGACGCTGGACAACACGGTCTAAACGGTCCCGGATGTCATTTGCAGCAGCGTCGAGATCAGTTCCCCAGGAGAATGTCACGCGAACCGTACCCCGGCCCTCGACAGATATTGAGCTTACCTCTTCTACGCCGGGTACAGCGCTCATAGCCTCCTCAATCGGTCGCGTTATCAGCTCTTCGATTTCCTCGGGTCCTGCGTTCTCGTAAGAGCAGGAAATGCTCAAGGTCGGATATGAAATGTCGGGCATAAGGTCAATCGGCAGCCGCAGCAGCGAGACTGTACCCAGAAGTATAACTATCAGCACGACCATAATTGTAAATATGGGTCGGTGGACGGAAAAGTGTGATATCCTCATTGCGTGTCTCCTGACCCGGTGCCGGTTGTGCCTGTCGCCGATTTGGCTTCTTTTTGAAGCGCCTTTTCCGACAATGTGATGTCGGAGCCGTCCTCGAGAAGATGATTGCCCATTGTGATGGCATATCCTGAACTGCCAAAGTTGGATGGTTTTAAGATTTCAGCCCATTCACCGTTGATTATCCCCACCGTCACAGGGATAAATCGGGCTTTAAGATTATCTCTATCAGCGGTAAAAACACCTTGCCGACCGTCTCTTCTGACCAAAGCGGCGAGAGGAACAATCGTGGCGTTATCATGACTTGCAAACTCAATCCTGGCCCTTATAAACATACCTGGCCGCAGTAGTTCTTCCGAATTAGGGATTTCCATTTCTACTCTTGCCTGTCGAGAGCTTTCCTTAAGAAGCGGCGCTATGCGTACTATGCCGCCGGTAAAAGTTTTACCGGGATAGGCATCTGTGGTAATAACGGCGCGCTGGCCGACACTAACTTTCGGGTAGTCCCTTTCCACAACGTAAACGACAGCCGTTAAGGGCTTATTTTCGAGGATAGAGACTATAGGTTGATTGGCCTGCAATAGCGCGCCTTCATCCACGAATCTTTCACCGACGACTCTGGTTTGGTCGCCATCTTCCCAGAATGCCTGAACCCTCATATATGATAGTCTTAGCTCGGCTGCTTTTAGAGCGGTTTCTTTTTGAGACACCTGAGCAAGTGACACCTTCAGTTGCGTCTGAGAAGAATTATAGGAAGCTTCGGCTTCTTCCAGCTCGGAGGCGGAGGCGATTTGTTTTTCGCGAAGCGCTTTTGCTCTTTCGTATTCACGCTGGGCAAGGTCGAGGTCACTGTCGCTATTTTCAGCATTTGCCTTAGCGACCTGTAATTCAGCCTTGGCCTGTTCTACCTGCTGTTGGTATTCCTCGTCTTCAAGGATTGCTATCACCTGATTTCGTTGCACCGTATCGCCGACATTGACGAGGAGTTTTTTAAGCCAGCCGGCTGCTTTCGGTGCAACTGTGAACTGTGATTTCGGAATGAGAGAGCCGGTAAATACCCCAATGTCCTTGATTATGTCTTTACGAACCGGTTGAATTTCAACAGCAACCGCGGCTGCTGATCGACGCGGTCCCATCCTGCTGGAGGCGGTGATTCGTCTATACGCCTGCCAGCCGACGGCTGCGATAATTCCAAGAACAAGTAACACGAAAATGTGCTTTTTCATCTGTTTTTCCCAGCAAAGCTTATTAGCAGCTTTATCACTGTCGTACGAATATTGTTAAAAATATCATTTTACCAAAATCTATCATACAATCAAAAAAGATTGGGCAGAAACCTGTAAGTTTGCAACAGGCGGACAGGTTATAAAATACAAAAATCAGCTATTAATCGGAGAGGGGCTGTTACTGCTGATTCGCTATATATTTAAATCCTTAATCACGTGCCCCAAGCAGGTTTGACTTACCTGCCTCTCGAAACAATTGCAAGATTATAAGCTGTGATTTTAACATATCCCACGAAATAAGTATAGACGGTCGAATCGATTGTAATTATTTCAAAGATTATGAGAGAATTTTCAAAGTTTCGCCCTAAATCCTGACTTATAAGCAGCCTTATGAACATTGAATATGTCATTAGTATTCTGCAGGAACTCAGACAAATAAACTGTAATATTACTTTTGAAAATGACCTAAATTCTCCTATGTTTTTGTTCCTTATTTTTATGTTCCAGTTAGACAAGCTGTACCGTGGCATTATTCGTCCGGTCCCCTTAATCGGAACCAATCTTTCCCCACAACCACTCGAGATGCTGCAAAAAAACTTAAATTACCTGTAAAGGCATTTTCAATTGACGGTGGATATAGCAACATACCAAACGCTCTATTTTATCAGGGAACGCTGATAGTAAATGAGTTTACCAGAGAACTTTTACCCATTGATGTACAGCGCAGCATTACAGTGAAAGATTTGACTGCAGCGTTTGAATGTTTATTTACAGCTCGCGCTATGCAGCATACATATAGTGACATCGGTTCATTATTTTGGCTGATATCTTCAGAAGATGGCTATAGGATTTGAGTTTCGTAACTTGGTATATAGAACTTGGCAAATTCTGGAAAATATCTGATAACATTTGTTTTTAGTGTCGCTTTTTTGTCACAACATAACATTTTTGTGCTACTTCTCATAAAGCAACGTCTGATAATTTATGGCCCAATTAACTAATCGCACCCGTATCTCTATTCTTCCTAATGTTGCTTTTTTATTTGTAGTATATTGGCTCCTTTTAACAAAGTTCATTTTGTTAGAGGCTCTTAATCTTCACTATTGCTGTATTAGCGTCCGTGTCCCAGACGCAATTCTACGGAGTCACCCTTACCCAGTCGATCCGAGTCGTTATGCTTGTGGCATGTCAGAAATTATAATATAGAGTAGTAAAAAGGGTAGTATAGTAGGTTATCGTTTTTGTAAAGGCCGACAGCGGCAATAGTTCTAAGTAGTTGCTTCTACCCAAAAACTTTTGTACTTTACCTGTGTGATGGACTATAATACCCAATCGTGTGTAGTAAAGCTTTTATCTGTTGAGCTTGACGCCGGGATGCGCAAACTAACCAGGATGGCGCATTTACAAATAATTCGAGGAGCACACAAATGAAAAATTTCCTTATTGGCTTTGTCTTTGCTGTAGCTTTGTTTTTACCGGCTTTCGGGGCTAACCTTCCGCCGGTCAATGACGGCAATCATCATGGCGATCCGCCATATTTGCTGGAGGACGGCTGGAAGCCGTTGCTGAACGGCAAGAACCTCGACGGCTGGCAGTATCAGAATCCTGAGAGAGAAGGATGGACCACCACGCGGGCTGTGTTCTGGGGCGGTCCGGATAATCCACAGCAGTTAAAGGCCCGGCCTGGTCCGGGCGACCGCATTGTGAACACTGCGACCGATTTCAAACCTGTCCCTTCGGATATTGTCACAACAGAGAAATTTGGTGATGTAGAGTTGTATCTTGAGTTTATGGTTTCGGACAAATCCAATTCCGGCGTGTACCTGCATGGATTATATGAGATCCAGATATGGGACAGTTATGGCAGGACTCTGGATGAGTTGGATAATCATATAACCAATATTTGCGGCGCCGTCTACAACTACGAACGCCCGACAGATCGCGCCAAGCCCGGCGGCATTGCTCCAAAAGTACGTGCTGAGAGACCTACAGGACAGTGGCAATCTTTCCATATCTGGTTCCAGGCGCCCCGTTTTGACGAACAAGGCAAAAAAATCGCCAACGCTAAGGTTCTCCGTGTGCTCCACAATGGAGTGCTGATTCACGAGAATGTTGAGAGAGAAGGGCCGACGACCGCGGCGATGAAACATCCGGAAGCTGCTACGAATCCTCTGATGTTGCAGGGTGATCATGGCCCGATAGCGTACCGAAATATTTATATCAGGCCGCTGCGTCCATTGTCCAAATAAGCGTGCAGAAAGGAGACAGTTAAATGTCATCGGAAGAAATTACAAATTCCAACCAATCTGCAGGGTCGGACAACGGTGTCAACCGGAGACTGTCTCGACGTAGTTTTCTGGCTGCTAGTCTTGCTGTACCTTTCATTGTTCCGCGTCACGTCCTCGGAGGCGCCGGATATCAGGCGCCAAGCGATACTCTCACAATCGCGTGTGTTGGCGTGGGTGGCATGGGTCGTCACTATCTCGATGGATGCAAAGATGAACGAATAGTCGTTTTATGTGACCTCGACCATAATCTTGTTCAGTCCAGAGGAGTATTTGAAAAATATCCAGGTGCCCGTCGCTACCACGACTTCCGAGAGATGTTCGACAAGGAAGAAAAGAATTTCGACGCCCTAATCATCGCCACACCAGACCATACTCATGCAATCATCCTGATGGCTGGTTTACAACTCGGCAAGCACATCTACTGCGCCAAGCCAATAACGCACAGCATTGGTGAAGCCAGGAAGGTAAAACAAGCCGTCCTAAAGAACAAGAATCTGGTCACTCAATCGAGCGTCCAGGCCGCCGGCACAGAAGCTGCCTTAACCACGACGGAGTATTTGATGTCCGGAGTCATCGGACCTGTGCGGGAATTGCATATCTGGTGTGACCACCCTGCTTATCCCTGTTCGTTGCTAAGGCCAACGGAATCTCAGACGCCGCCGCCTGGGATGGACTGGGATTTATGGATTGGCCCCGCACCATATAGGCCGTACAACTCAGCCTATCATCCCGAAAACTGGCGGCCTTGGTGGGATTTCGGCTCAGGTACGGTGGGTGATATGGCCTGCCATACGCTCCATATCTTTTTCAAAGAGCTCCAGCTTAGTGCGCCGACTATAGTCTATGGGTATGGGTCAACTCGCCACGATGGGTTCTTTAAACCTGTAAAGACGCCGGAGTGCCAGAGTCACGCCAACATGGTCACCTGGGAATTCCCATCCAGGGGCAGCCTGCCCCCGCTGAAAATATATTGGTATGACGGAGGCATGAAACCTCATCGGCCGGATGGGCTTAATCCCCGAAGGCCTATGCCTGGTGACGGGCTTTTCTTCGTTGGTGAGAAGGGACAGATGATGACCGATTATTACGGCAGCACCAGGCCGTTGCTGCTGCCGGAGGAAAAGTTCCGTGACTTCCAGGCTCCGCCTAAACAATTGCCCCGAACCGAGCATCATTACCGTGAGTGGACACAGGCGTGCAAAACAGGCTCACATACTGCCTGTCCCATCGAATTCGGCTGTGAGATGACCGAGATGGCCTTGCTTGGGACGTTGGCTCTGAGAACGGGGCAGTTGCTTGAATGGGATAACGAGGCCATGCGTGTCACCAACTCAGCGGAGGCTGACAGCTTCGTTGATCCCCCATATCGCGCCGGTTGGTCACTGTAGATTCGTAGGGTGTGCAACCACACCCTACTTGTTGAATTAAGAAAGGAGTTGTGACGCATGAAAAGCAAAATGATGTTTAAAGGGGCTGTTCTGTTCTTTGTAATAATGTTTCTTGTATCTCTCTGTCCGACATCGTTATATGCCCTCGATTACGCCATCGGTGCCGACCTTTCCTTCCTCAAACAGGCTGAGGAGAGGGGCACCGTATTTAAGGACAGTAACGAGGTAAAACCGGGTCTTGAAATATTCAAAGACCATGGTTACAACTGGATACGCCTGCGATTGTTCCACACTCCTACGTACTTACCGAATAATCTCGAGTACACAATCGCCCTCGCCCAGGAAGCCAAGGCCTTGGGTTTTAAGTTTTTGCTTAATTACCACTACTCCGACACCTGGGCCGACCCAGGCAAACAGTACATTCCCAAAGCATGGGAAGGTAAGTCGCACGAGGAGCTGGTGCAGGCGGTCTTTGAATATACAAGGGACACAATTGTGGCATTTAGAGATGCCAATGTTATGCCTGACATGGTTCAGAACGGCAACGAAATTATAAATGGAATGCTCTGGCCCGACGGCAGGCTGCCGAACAACTGGGACAACTTCGCAGAGCTGGTCAAGGCCGGAATTGATGGCGTTGATGCAGGCTGCGGTAATGCCCAACGACCCCTGATTATGATCCACATCGACAGAGGTGGAGACAAACAGCGGACAAAGACTTTCTTCGATAAGTGGCATTCGTATGGTATCGACTATGACATCATCGGGCAGTCCTATTACCCGTGGTGGCACGGCTCTCTGCTTGACCTTAGAGAAAATCTCATTTTCATGGCCAACGAGTATCAAAAGGACATCATCCTGGTGGAAGTGGCTTACAACTGGAGACTCGCCGAATATAGAAACAAGCCCGCGCCGTTTCCTGAGACTCCTGAAGGACAGAGGCAGTTTCTGGATGAGGTGCATCGAATGGTTCTGAGCACGCCTGGCAACCGAGGTAAGGGCGTTTTCTGGTGGGAGCCTGCTGTCACCGGCGGCCTTCGAAGCAGAGGCATGTTTGACGATGATGGTAATGCCTTGCCGGTCATTACGGTGTTTGACAAATTCACAAGACACTAATGAATACAAAGTGGAAACGGGTAAACAAATCCATGAGAGGAAAACAGAATCCTAAGATGCTCATACTTATTACGGCATTTTTACCGGTCATGCCAAACTGTGTCTTTGCAGTCAAATACCCTTATGGGAACGAGTATGCCTTTGGTGTGGATGTTTCAATGGTCAAAATGCTATCTGATATAAATGAGGTGGAACTATGAAAATGCGATGCATTTTTCTTTTCGGCCTAATTACAGCTCTAATTGCTTTTCAATCTTCATCGGGTCAGTCAAAGATTCAACGCGTTCAAAATGGTGTTCAGCTCGAAACCGGCACACTAAATGTGAAGGTGCAGTTCTATGCGGATACCACGGTTCGTGTTGTAAAATGGCTCCCCACGGGCACACCCGAGAAAAAAAGTCTGGTTGTGATTCAAAGCACCTTGCCTGAATTGAACCTCGGCTTTCAGGAAAGTAGTGAAGCTGTCAATCTGGCTTCCGAGAAAATAACCGTGCAAATATCTAAAAGTAATGGGGAGATACAATATCTTACCCATGACGACAAAATCGTTCTCAAAGAACAAGGCCAGGTGATTATTAAGCCGGTTGAGATGGAGTATGAGAAAACCTTCAGCATTCAGCAAAATTTCAAGCTGACACTGGACGAAGGCCTTTACGGCCTCGGGCAGCATCAGGATGGTTACATGAACTATCGTGGCCGGTCGGTCAAATTAGTACAGAGTAACACCGACGCCGTCACCCCATTTCTGATTTCCACTCAGGGCTATGGGATACTTTGGGACAATTACTCGAAGACTATTTTTTCCGATAACAAGGAAAAAGCTTCTTTTTGGTCCGATGTCGGTGATAACATCGACTATTACTTTATATACGGCCAAAACATGGATGAAGTCATAGCCGGATATAGAAACCTCACAGGGCAGGCCCCCATGTACGGCAAATGGGCATACGGATATTGGCAGAGCAAGGAACATTATAAAAATCGCGATGAATTATTAAGCATTGCCAAACAATACCGTGAAAAGAAAATCCCTATCGACAATATCATCCAGGATTGGAATTACTGGGGGGGTAAAGAGAATTGGAGCCAGATGTACTTTGATGAGAAAAAGTTTCCCAGACCAAAAGAAATGGTCGATATACTCCACGACCAAAATTTTCATGTTATGATTTCAGTCTGGCCCGGACTTGGACCAAATACTCCGATTTTCAAAGACATGGACGATAAAGGTTAT
>Ga0315537_1000247_pt1 | contig 40559 bp, 42 predicted proteins | sample SalMarSW160270MG_FD_203091 | JGI IMG/M metagenome (GOLD analysis project Ga0315537, IMG submission 203091) | Salt marsh sediment microbial communities from the Plum Island Ecosystem LTER, Massachusetts, United States - Salt Marsh Sediment SW1602-70 ... | reverse complement strand
GGTGAGTGAAGTGTAAAATGGCAGTTGCCGGTACCCCCTGGGTGGTCAATTTGCTTGAAAACCAGGTGGGTCAATAACCTGAAAAGTGACAAAGAGTTTCGATAGTTACAGCAGTACCATTCCCACGGGGTATCCCCAGTTTGTTACGAATTTCATTTGTAACCTTTTCATTAATAGCCAAAAATTTGAATTTCCACGAAGGCGTAAGTATTAGATGATTGTATTTTTCATCTTTAATACTTTCGAAATGTGTGTCTCCAAAAATAGCGACGTCTTTTGCCCCGCGTCCAAACAGTCCGCGACGTGATTTTCCTTCTTCATACCCCGATGTTCTACCACCGACTTTTAATATCTTCTCCTCAAGTTCTTCGGCGTTCATACCGCTGGCTCTGTCTTTTACCTTTACAATAGAAGCACTACCTCGGCGTTTTCTTTCGATTTCTATCCTGATTTTCCCAGAAACTGATTGTCCTGTTTCTTCCAAAGCATCATAACTATCATTACTATTTGTAATAAGCTCTACTAAACCACGTTCAATTTTATTGCCCATGGCTTTCATCATATTTTGTCGTCGGTATCTTGCTGTTGTCAGAATGTCATACTCATGCTGTTTACTATACCTAGCCATCTTTCACCCCCGATAACTGTTTCTCGAATCGTTTTCTGCAATAGTCAAGATATCGAATAACATCTTCTTGCTTTAGCATTTTAGCGGAGGAATAAAGCTGTTCGAGATTTTCTCTTAATGCGTCCGGCTTAGTAATGACTGTGCAGATTAGAGATTCGGCGAATTCTGCATGAGATATTTGGGCATCTTCACCTAATGATAAAAATTTAGTATATCCCTTGCTTTTCAATAAGGATTTCAGCCGTCTGTCTTCAACTAAACGAGCATTAGGACTCACTGCACCAGAAAGAGCCTCTTCGATCCTTTGTCTATTTTCTTTAATCCAACTAGTGCCAGCTTCAGTTAAACGCCATCCCCCGAATTTATCCTTTCCCCCTCCCTTTTTTCTCTCACTACCGCCGATTACTAAACTTCCGTATTTCTCTTTCTTTGCATCCCCCAAAGCATACCAAGCTGTCATTATATCGGGGTATTCTTTATGCTTAACCCATGAAAACTTAGACGGAGCAAGTTGAAAGCATTTAATCGCGATATCTTCTGTGTGTATTCTATCCTGCCATCCGCCTAATATGAAAAGGGCATATACCGCGATATCTCTATCATTTAGTGATTTCAGTTGGTCCGTCATTTTACATCCTTATCTACGTTTTTTGTTCCTTCGTCTTTTTGCAGTTACATCTTTAACTGACCATGTTTTTATGGCATATACTCCTCTTTTTTTAGTCCTTCTAAACCTTCTATCTCTGGAAATCCTAGATAATAATGTCGCTGCTGCATCTTTACCTGGAATAACAATATCCTTTTCCTTAATTCTTGTTGCCAGATCTCGATAGTGTATTGGCTTACCATTTTCCTCTAGTATTTTATAAGCAATATCTGTTAATCTTACCGAAGATTCACTTGGTAATGTTAATATGGTTTCAGCGTAGCCGGGCTCTTGGTTGTTGCCCCCCTCCAGTCGAAGTAATGCATCGACATGTACCAAAGCTTCTTCCAGAGGTTGCTTTTGATTACTCAATTCATTTATTCGTTGTTTATAAGTCTCGGTGATGCCAGATATTTCTTGTTCAATGCCATGTATTTGCTCGATAAGGTACTCTCTTTTGCTATTTAAAGTTTTTACGATTTCGTCCTGAACAGGTTCTGCAGCAATCTTACCCTTTTCAATATCGCCTTCCATATAAGCTCCTATAACGTATGATACGATGTATTATACAATCATATCATACGATTGTCAAGCCCTTTAGTACGCAATATTTTACAGATAAAAAGCTCGTCATTCGATACAAATACGAGTAATTAAGCTCGGAAAACTATAAAAGTTTCTCACTGACGTTGTCGTAGAAAAAGGCCCGACACGTCCTATTTTTCTGCGAACTGGCGAATCGCAAGGCTCTGGCGCAAACGTAAAATGGTGCCAAAAATATTAAGTCTTGCGTTCGCTATGTGGACTTCTGGCGATGGCATTAGGAGAAATGGCGAAGGGGCGGGGACTGGATTCTAACTTACCCTTACCGTCATTTTTTGGTTGTTGGAATTTTGCGACAAAATCCCGTTGACCCAATATATACTTTCGCCGCATAATAACCTCACCTTTTGCGTCTAGAGGATAAAGACGACGTAGGATTCTGGCTGCTCTGGGTCAAGTCTGGGCTACGGGGAAGGCCCTTACCTTTATGACCCTTAAGGAGCAGAACATTTGACGTCAGAGTCCATCCCCAGAGAGTCCAGTAAGGGATTTATACAGCTTTTAATCCCGGTACATCGAACTCGGGCTTCTAACGACCGGGATTAGCGAATTCGGTCCTCGGGAGACCGACTGCCTCTCATTATCGCCTGTGATGAGAATGCCTTCGCACACCCTCTAGTAATTGTTTCTCGTAAAAAAACGAACGCACCTTAACATTAAAATTAAAAACTTGAAATTTGTCTGGAGTTTGTATCTTGAAACTTGGAATCTGCAACTTGGTTTGGTAGCGGGGGCTGGATTCGAACCAGCGACCTTCGGGTTATGAGCCCGACGAGCTTCCACTGCTCCACCCCGCGTCACCACCAAAGTATAACCAGTAATTCAGTAGAGTGTCAAGGCTATGGACATTTACCATAAAATATAATATAATTGGCTTTTAGCCTTGGCTAACAGAGAGCTTGATTTGAAAATACTGCTTGTTTATCCACAGTACCCGGACACCTTCTGGAGTTTCAAGCATGCCCTGAAATTCACCTCCAAGAAGGCGTCGCACCCACCCCTTGGGCTACTGACCGTGGCCGCGATGCTCCCAGAGGAGTGGGAAAAGAAGCTGGTGGACATGAATGTCACAGCCCTGAAAGACAAAGACATCCAATGGGCAGATTACGTGTTCGTCAGCGCAATGGTAGTCCAAAGGGATTCGGCCAGGGAGACCATTGCCCGCTGCCATGCGCTCGATACCAAAGTGGTTGCCGGTGGCCCTCTCTTCATCAGCGAGCGTGACGAGTTCGACGAGGTAGAACACCTGGTACTTGATGAAGGAGAAAGTACCCTGCCGCCATTCCTCGAGGACCTGAAGAAGGGCCAGGCCCAACATATCTATACATCCAGCGAGCGGCCGGATATCAATAATACCCCTATTCCGCTATGGTCGTTAATAGACATGAAGAAGTATTCTTCGATGAGTATTCAGTACTCCCGGGGCTGTCCTTATAACTGTGAGTTCTGCAATGTTATCATCCTTAACGGCCACAAACCACGCACCAAGTCCAGGGAACAGGTGCTGGCGGAAATTGAGGCCATCTACAATCATGGCTGGCGGGAAGCTCTGTTCGTTGTCGATGATAATTTCATCGGCAACAAGAAGAAACTAAAGGCAGAGATTCTCCCGGCTATAATCCAGTGGTCAAAAGAAAAGAAGTACCCCTTTACATTCTTCACCGAGGTATCAATAAACCTTGCCGATGACGAAAACCTGATGAACCTGATGGCTGAGGCCGGCTTCAACCGGGTATTTGTCGGCATCGAAACACCTAACGAGGATAGTCTGGCCGAATGCAACAAGCTCACCAACAAGGGTCGTGACCTAGTTGCTTCAGTCAAAAAGATTCAGAGCTTCGGCTTCGAGGTACAGGGAGGCTTCATTGTCGGCTTTGACAGTGACCCACTCTCCATCTTCCGCAGTCAGATTAACTTCATCCAGAACAGCGGCATTGTCACCGCCATGGTCGGACTCCTCAATGCCCCCCGCGGCACTCGCCTATACCAACGCCTCAGCCGTGAGAACCGCCTGCTGAAAGACACTACCGGTGACAACACGGACTGCTCCATCAACTTCATTCCCAAGATGAACTACGAGACACTTATCGATGGCTACAAGCATATCCTGAATACCATTTACGCTCCCAAGCAATACTACGAGCGAATAACGACCTTTCTGAAAGAATATAGACCTCGGCGAGTGCATGGTATATCAAAACTCCGATTTTATTATATCCGGGCCTTTCTCAAGTCAATGTGGGTGCTTGGCGTCATGGAGAGAGGCAGGACACGTTACTGGAGATTCTTCATCTCGACCCTGGTGAAACGTCCCAGGCTCTTCCCCCTGTCCATCAGCCTTTCCGTCTACGGGGTACACTTCCGCAAGGTTGCCAAAAAGTTCGGCAAGACACCCACGCTGAAGCTACAACACAGCTTCGAGACACAACGCAATCAGACAAGTAACGAAGGTACTTAGACTCCCTGCCCGTTCTTTTTAATCAGATGTGTCAGCTCACGGTGAGTTAAAATAGAAGCAGGGTGACTAGCCTGCAGTCACCCATCGTGGGCTGATTTTTATGTTCAGTTATGTTAAAATATGAGGGACTGACCGTAAGTAGCCAATGCATCTATGCGGAGGAGTCTGGTGAAAGAAGCCATTGATAAGTTCATTAACTACCTGAGAGTAGAAAAGGGGTTCTCGAATAATACAGAACTGGCTTATAAAAATGACCTCAGCCAGCTTGCCAGCTTCGTGGAAGCAGAGGCTGCCAAGCAGGGCAAGGAGCCGTCCTGGGCTGACTTTAACCGGCAAGGAATGCTCAGCTACCTGCTCAACCTGCAAGAGAAGCGCTACGCTGAAACCACGCGAGCCCGCAAGGTAGCGGCTGCCAGGTCTTTTTTCAAGTTCCTGGCGGCAGAGGGTATCATCAAGGACGACCCAACACAGCACATGGAATCACTCAACGTAGGGCGGTCATTACCCAAGCCCATCTCAGTGAGCCAGGCCATGCTTCTGCTGGAGCAGCCTGCTAAGAAGTCCACACCCGAAGCCAAAAGAGACTCGGCCATGATGGAACTGCTCTATGCCAGTGGCATGAGGGTCAGTGAACTGGTATCCCTGGACCTTGAGCACATCAATACCGTGGACAACGAAGTACGCTGCATCGGCAAAGGTAACAAAGAGCGCCTTATCCCGATTGCCCCGCGGGCAGCCGCGACGGTAGAGGAATACATAAAAGAGGCCCGTCCCCGCCTGGTGCGCCGTGATACTGAAAAAGCCCTGTTCCTGAATCGCCGCGGTGACCGGCTGACCCGGCAGGGCTTCTGGCAAATATTAAAGGAATACGCCAAGGCTGCCGGACTGGAAGCACAGGTTACGCCACATACACTAAGACACAGCTTTGCAACTCATATGCTGAATCGCGGCGGTGACCTGAGGACCGTTCAAGAACTGCTAGGTCATGCCAACATCTCCACCACTCAGGTCTATACCCACCTCACCACGGAACACGTCCGGCGCGCTTACGAAAAATCGCACCCCCGGGCTAAATAGCATATATAAAGGGAAAACCTCTTTATGGCAGGAAAATCAAGACGCAAACGAGCTAAACAGACCCAACGCCGGAAAATAGAGGCCCGGCAACGCTCCACCACTGCCATTCGGGTGCCGGAAACACCCCAACCCGGCGAGCCTGCTGCTCACCCGGAAGCACCTTCCCCACCAGTAACTGTCCCCTCCCAGCCTGCTATCACCCAAACAATCCGGCATCCCTACATTGCAGCCGAATTGCGGACAATCGGCATTCTCGCCGGCATAATGATGATTATCCTCATTGTTTTATATCTTACCCTGAGCTAGTCCCAGCCAGTAGCAGGACTCATTATGGACTTTAAAGCGGCGAGAAGCCGTCTCATTGAAAGCCTCGCCAGTGAAATCAAAGACAAGAATGTGCTGGCAGCGATGGCGCGTGTACCCCGGGAGCGCTTCGTCCCTCCGGAAAGTGCGCGATATGCCTATGAAGACAGACCGCTACCAATAGGGTTGGACCAGACGATTTCGCAACCATTCATCGTCGCCTGTATGACCGAGGGGCTTGAACTCGTCGGTAAGGAAAAGGTGCTGGAAATAGGGACGGGCAGCGGTTACCAGACAGCCATTCTCGCTGAGATAGCCCGTTTGGTAGTATCCACCGAGCGCTTGTCGGCACTGCTAGAGATAGCCCGAGAGGCACTGGACAGCCTGGGGTATAAGAATATTGAGCTGCACCTGGCAGAGGAGACACTGGGCTGGAAATCAGGTGCTCCTTACGACGCTATAATCGCCACGGCGGCGGCACCACGCATCCCGGAGGAACTGGTCGCCCAACTGAAAATCGGGGGGCGGATGATAATCCCGGTGGGCTCCCGCTACGTACAGGAACTATGCAAACTTACACGGCGCCGGAACCACAACGAGGTCCGTAACCTTGGCGCCTGTCGCTTTGTTTCCCTGATTGGTAAAGGCGCCTGGCCGGAAGAGGAGTAGATAAAGAGCGACTCGGCAAACTAGCCTGGCCGCGTTGATTACTAGCATTATTGTAGCCTGGTAAGTACTGCCTCTACTCCTTCAGCTATTTCCCGCACGACTTCCCCAGCACTGACAATCCCCTTAATCATCCCAGCAGCAGCCCCACAATATATCTCACCGTCTACCAGGTCGCCGTCCAGTTTCCCCATTCGTGCCCGTCTGGCGCCAATAAAGGACTGCAGTTCTTCAGCAGAAGCCCCATGACTCTCCATCTCAAGGACCTTGGTGGTTAATTCGTTTTTCAGACCCCGGGTAGGTCCCAGTTTTCTACCAGATATTGCCGTTCCCGTATCAATAGCTTCGACTATTGCCTCTTTGACCTTCTGGTGAGCGATACACTCGCGTGTCGCCACAAAGCGTGTGCCTATTTGCACGCCCTCGGCTCCCAAGGCCAGAGCCGCAACAAAACCACGGGCATCAGCAATTCCTCCCGCTGCGATAACCGGCACCTGAACTGCGTCTGCAACCTGTGGAACAAGGACGAAGGTGGGCAGCTCATCAAATCCGTTGTGACCGCCCGCCTCATACCCTTCAGCAACAACCGCGTCCACCCCTCGTCGCTCAGCCCCCGTCGCGTGTCTCACGGATGCCACCAGATGGAGAACCTTAACCCCAGCATCCTTCAGATACTGGGTATAGGTCGCCGGGTTACCTGCAGATGTAGTTACTATCGGTATCTTCTCGTCAATAACAACGTCAATCTCTTCTTTTATCGTTGGGTCCTGTAGCGGGAGGTTCACGCCGAACGGCTTGTTTGTCAGGCTCCTCGCCTTCGCTATTTGCCCACGCAGATTGTCAACAGGGTTCCCGTCACTTGCCATCCCCGCGTTCGGGCTGATAATGCCCAGACCGCCAGCGTTGGAAACGGCAGCTGCCAGTTCGGCATTGGCTATCCATGTCATCCCACCCTGAATTATTGGATATTCTATACCAAGCAGGTCACACACCCTTGTCTTTTTCATGAATAAACCTCCTCATAACAATGACTATTGTACGGTTGATACTGGCTTTAATTTAAGATATAATGCCACAGGCATATCATTAAATCAACGAGATAGGAAACGTAACGAAATGGAAGTACTGGAAGCTATCAAGACGAGGAGAAGTATTCGTCAGTACAAGTCTACGCCGGTAGATGACAAGACGCTGGAACAGGTGCTGGAGGCTGCGCGGTGGGCGCCGTCCTGGTTTAACACCCAGTGCTGGCGATTCATCGTAGTCCGGGATGCCGACACGAAATCGGCACTGGTAGGTGCTCTCAACAGCACCAGAGCGGACGGTAGCAATCACGCCTCGGAAGCCACCAGAAACGCCCCGGTGGTCATTGTCGCCTGCGCTCAGCTCGGGGCGAGCGGTTATTACCGCGGTGAGGTAAATACGGACAAGGGTGACTGGTTTATGTTTGACGTGGCCCTGGCGATGCAGAACCTGGCGCTGGCCGCCCACGCACTCGGACTGGGCACGGTACATGTTGGCGCGATTGACGCTGGCAAAATCGCCAAGATACTGAACGTCCCTGAAGGTCTCGCAGTTGTCGAGGTGATGCCGCTCGGCTACCCAGACCAGGAAGCCAAGGCACCGCCACGTAAAGAACTGTCCGAGATAGTCTTCTACGAGAAGTTCCCGACCACCTAGCAGTGAGGTCAGGACTGTCTTATTATCATAAATTAGCCGGGTATACGAAAAGGCACCGGTAAAATCCTACTCTTACCAATACTTGCGCCTTAGTTTGCCGTATCCACCGTACTACTACTATAATAAGAAATATAAACTTGAGTATTTCCTTATATAACTATATCTACCAGGCAAGTATATCAACACAGGAAGGGTAATTAGATGGCAGAATATGGACTAGCAAACATTCGCAATCTTGCCTTGCTATCTCACAACAGCGCCGGTAAAACATCCCTGGCCGAGGCGATACTCTTCAATGCCAAGGTGATTAACCGGCTGGGCAAGGTGGATGACGGGAGCTCCACATCGGACTACGACCCCTCAGAACAGAAGCGCAATATCAGCATCAGTCTGAGCATGCTGCCCTACGAGTGGCAGAGTAATAAGATAAATCTCATTGACACGCCGGGCTACCCCGATTTTGTCGGTGAGGTCAAGTCGGGCATGCGTGTCAGCGAAGGGGCTATCATTGTGGTCTGCGCCGCCTCTGGCGTTGAAGTTGGTACGGAGCAGATATGGAGTTACGCTGAAGAGGCCAGTCTGCCACGCCTGGTTGTCATTAATAAAATGGACCGGGAAAATGCAAACTTCTCCCGCACGGTTGCTGAAATCCAGTCCAAGTTTGGCCGCCAGTGCGTACCGATACAGCTGCCCATTGGTGCCGCCAGCAGTTTTGAGGGAGTGGTCGACCTTCTAACGATGAAGGGCTACACCGGCACGGCAGCAACAGAGGGTGAAATACCCGAGGCCCTGCGGAGTGAGGTTGAATCCTACCGGGAGAAGCTGGTCGAAGGCATCGCTGAGGTTGATGATGCCCTCATTGAAAAGTACCTTGGAGGCGAGGAGCTCAGCCAGCAGGAAATGGTTACTGGTCTGCGACAGGGGGTAGTAACCGGCAAGATTATCCCGATTCTGGTAACCTCAGCTACAAAGAACATCGGCACCGGCCTGCTGATGGATGCCATATCTAGCTATATGCCATCACCGGCAGAGCGGGAAATTGCGCTCGCCAACGGCGGCACTATGGAACCGAGCCAGGAAGGGCCACTGGCTGCCCTGGTATTCAAGACCAGTGCTGACCCGTATGTCGGCAAACTCACCTACTTCCGCGTCTACAACGGGGCGCTCAGCAGCAATTCCCAGTCATGGAACAGCACAAAGGGTGAGAACGAGCGCATCGGCCAGCTATTCGTCCTCCGGGGCAAGAACCAGGAGCCGGTTACCCAGGTAACGGCGGGGGATATCGGTGCTGTCGCCAAACTGAACGTGACCGCCACCGGCGACACGCTCAGCACGCGGGACAAACCGCTGAAGATTGCCTTTGTCTCCTTCCCGGCACCCGTCTTCAGCGAAGCGGTCTATCCCAGGACCAAGGCTGACCTCGACAAGCTGGGAGCATCACTCGCCAAGCTGGTCGAGGAAGACCCCACCCTTCAGGTTCATCGGGATACCACCACCAACGAAACTATAATGTCCGGCCTGGGTGACACCCAGCTTGAAGTGGCCGCAGAAAAGATGGAGCGAAAATTCGGTGTTAATGTCAATCTGGAGACACCGAAAGTCCCCTACAAAGAGACAATTACGGTACCGACCAACGCCGAATACAAGCACAAGAAGCAGACCGGCGGACACGGCCAGTATGGGCATGTCCTGCTCGAGCTGGAGCCACTACCTCGTGGCACCGGCCGTGAATTCGGCAGCAGGGTAGTCGGTGGCACGATACCGAAGAACTACATCCCCGCCGTCGAAAAGGGCTTCAACGAGGCCGTCGAGGATGGAGTCCTCGCCCACTATCCGGTGGACGATATCAAGGTGACCGTTTACGATGGCAGTTATCACCCGGTTGACTCATCAGAGATATGCTTCAAGATTGCCGGTGCGGGTGCTATGAAGAAGGGACTGGCCGACGGCCATCCGGTCCTGCTGGAGCCGATTATGGACATCAAGGTGAGGGCACCGGAGGAGTATACCGGCGACATTATCGGTGACCTCAACACAAAACGGGCACAGGTGCAGGGGATGAACCCTGAAAACGGCATGAACGTCATTGATGCCCAGGTGCCGCTGGCGGAGGTGCTGCGCTACTCGATAGCCCTGAAGTCAATCACCCAGGGCAAGGGTACCTTTACCATGCAGCTCAGCCACTACCAGGAGGTACCCCCAGCTGTTGCCCAGAAGGTCATCGCCGCCCGGCAAGAGGAAAAAGAGAAGGCCTAGTTCCGTATAATCATCAAGAAAACAAAACGGGGCTGCTCTGACGAGCAGCCCCATTCTCTATCTTCAATCCGAAAGGTACTAGCTCAGCAGCTCCTTGAGCTTTTCCTTGAAGGCAGGAACGACCTTTTTCCAGTCACCAACGACACCGTAGGCAGCTTCCTTGAAGATATTGGCATCAGCGTCCCGGTTAATGGCAATGATGTTCTTCGAGCCGCTGCAGCCGGCAAGGTGCTGGCTGGAACCCGAAATAGCCACGGCAATATAGACATCCGGCGAGACAATTTTCCCTGTCAGACCTACCTGCATGGTATCCGGCACCCAGCCGTTATCACACGGTGGCCGGCTGGCACCCACGGCTGCCTTGAGCAGCTTGGCCAGTTCTCCCAGCTCTTCGAAGCCCTCGGGGCCACCAATGCCCCGGCCTCCGGAGACAACCACGCTGGCGTCTTCCAGCTTGATTCCCTCGACCTCTTCAAGCACCTTCTCCATGACCTCGGTCCTGATAGCCGAAGCATCCAGTCCAGCATCGATATTAACGACCTCGCCCTTGCGGGAATCGTCACGTGCCAGCGGCTCCCCGGCCTTCATTCTGAGGGTCGCCATCTGCGGCATCGATTCCGACGTGAAGATTGCCCGGGCGTTGCCACCGTAGACCGGCTTGGTCTGGAGTAGCAGCTTGGAGTCAGGGTCAATCGCCAGCTCGACACAGTCCAACGTAACCGTAGTATCCAATTTGAAAGCGAGCCGGGGTGCCAGGTCACGGCCAACCGAGTTCTGGCCCATGAGCAAGACCTTGGGCATGACCTCTTTAGCAACCTTCTCCATGACTGCCACGTAGGAATCCGTGCGGTAGTCTTTGAGCAGTGGGTCCTCAACCACGTAGACCTTGTCGGCACCAAAGGCAATCGCTTCCTGAGCGAGAGCGCCAACTCCGCTACCAACCATCACTGCGGAAAGCTCCTCGCCCAGGTCATCGGCAAGCTTCCGGCCAGCACCGAGCAATTCGGTGGCGATTCCGGCCAGCTTACCATCTCCGACCTCAGCCAGAATCATTACGCCTTTATTATCAGCCATCTGAATTTCCTCCTTATTGCAAAGCACGATAGCAGTCCTGCCGGACCACTAAAGCAGCTTTGCCTCCGACAGTCTTATAGCCAGATTGGCACCAGCGTCTGACTCGTCCTCCCCCTCAATAATCTCGCAGGTGCCCTCACGGACGGGCTGGAACAGCCTGAGCATCTTGGTACGCCGGCCAGTGGCGCCAATCTGTGAGGCATCGATTCCGAGGTCAGCCGGTGCCCAGACAATAGGCTCCTTGCGTTTGGCCGCCATGATACCCTTGATGGTGGCGTATCGGGGTTCACCAAGCTCGTTGCTGACGGTAATCAGGGCCGGTAGAGATACCCAAACAACCTCGTAGCCGTCCGGGATGACCCGCTCTACTTTGGCTTTACCATCCATAACCTCTACCTTTTTCGCCAGGGTTACGCTGGGCAGGCCAAGTAATTCGGCGAGACCGGAGCCCACCTGCCCCGAGTCCCAGTCGGCTGCCTGCCGGCCACAGAAGACGATGTCGTACTCGCCGATTTTCTTGATGGCTGCCGCCAGGGCAGTAGCGGTCGACCAGCTATCGCCGCCATCAAAGGCGGGGTCTTCGAGCAGGACGAGCTCATCGGCCCCCATCGACAGAGGCTTCTTGACGACATCTCGCAGCAGGCCAGTACCCAGACTCACAGCCGTAATCTTGCCACCCATGGCGTCCTTTATCCGTAGCGCTGCCTCCACAGCCTGCTCATCAAAAGGACTGATTACGGGCGGAACGCCGGCCGGTGGCACTACCGAGTTTTTCGCAGTGTCAATCTTGAAGCTGGCCGGTGGCGCTTCCGGATCGATTACCTGTTTGACACAGACAATCATATTCATCGTGTGCGGTTCCTCCTTATGCATATTGTTCCCTTAGAGAAATTACGGAAAACCCAATTGTGTACTTTATCATCAAAGGGAATTCAGCGTCAAGTTATCCGGATGACTTTCCCTATTTTCGCGCCACGACCACCATACGCCGGGCGGTGTGGTCATAGGGACTGCCGTCAAGACCGCCATAGACGTCAACGGATGTGAACCCGCACTTTTTCAGGAGTGAGACTATTTCCGTGGCCGAGTATAGGCGGTGCGATACCTCTCCTTCAATACGCTCGTTTCCTTTGAGCATTATCCAGCGGTTCCACATCCAGCCCCAGTTCTGGCTCACCTTCCGCTCCTGGAGCCAGATGATGCCGTCTTCCTCGGACCAGTTCCTTTCCAGAAAGATACGGGCAAGGACCTCCTTACCCATAATATCCATCAGAAAAAGACCACCGGTTTTGAGAGAACGGTAGACATTCATCACCACCTGCCGGTCTTCTTCCGGGTCTTCGAAGTAACCGAACGAGGTGAACATATTTATGACAGCATCATAAGTGCCCGGACGGGAAAAGACTCGCATATCCTCCTGGACGAACTCAATCCCCAGCCCTTCGGCTCGAGCGCGCTCTCTGGCCTGTTCCAGGTATTTACCCGTTCGGTCTACCCCAGTCACACGTAAACCCCGGCGGGCCAGCTCCAGCGAGTGCCTCCCCTGTCCACAGCAAAGGTCAAGTACACCTATACCCGGTTGGATATTCAGCAGAGAAATGATACCGTCGACCTCAGCCGGTGTACCCCCCCAACGCTGGCGGGAGAACATCGTCGGTCCCCATACCGCCCAGAAGGCGTCATCTTCGTGCCAGGGAGTTGTCTGCGGCATAATTCTACCCCCATCAGGCGATTAACACCGGGTACAACAGTGAACTTAGATTATGCCTTCTTCAGCAAGCCGGGTCAAGTCTTCACGGCTGTGCCCGAGCAGTCCGCAGTAGATCTCCTCGTTGTGCTCCCCTACTGCCGGGAAGGAGCGTTGTAACTCAGTCGGGGTGCCGGACATACGAATGGGCAGGCCGGTGACCGGCACTTTACCGCTACCATCGGGGAAAGGCACCTCGGTCAGCATCTCTCGCGCTACTACCTGGGGATTGCTGGCAACCTCGGTCTGCTCGTGGCAAATTCCCGCAGGGATGGGTATCTTCTCCGCGGCAGCCATAATTTCCTCGGCAGGATGCGAGACCACCCACTCCGCAACCACCGGGTCAATAACATCGCGGTGCTCCCAGCGGGCCAAATCATTGTGGAACCGCGGGTCCTCTGCCAAATCGTCGCGGCCAATGAAACGGCAGAACCGCCGCCAGATGGAGTTAGTGATAATGGCCAGCATTACCCACCGGCCATCTTTCGTCTTATAAAGGTCGCTCGGCCCCAACCACGGACCGCGATTGCCGGTCTGCTGACGAAGTTTACCACCCGTCTCCCACTCCCCTATGGTCGGTGCCATTATGGTAACAGCGGTCTGCAGCAGGGCAGTCTCTATCATCTGCCCCTCCCCGGTCCGCTCCCGGTGATAGAGGGCAGAAACGACACCCACCGCCGTCAGACTGGCCGTCAGGTAGTCGGTGTGAGGTGTCTGCTCTTTGGTTGGGGGTCCGGGTAAGCCACTTATAGCCATTGCCCCGGACATCGCCTTAGCAATCTGGTCAAAGCCAAGACGGTGACTGTAGGGACCGGTTGTGCCGAAGGCGGATACATCAGCGAAGATGATATCCGGCTTTATTTTCTTCAGGTCATTGTAGGTGATGCCCAGGGCTTTGGCGGCCTCAGGGCTGAAGTTTTCTATCACTACATCCGAGCGCTTTACCAGTTCGTGCAACATCGCCCGGCCACGCTCAGTCCTCTCAAAGTTAAGCGATATGCCCTTTTTATTACGGTTATGATTGACAAAACCATAGCTATCACCTGTCGGTGCCAGCAGACCGAGGTATCGGTCCTGCCCACCACCGGGTCTTTCCACCCGGATAACCTCGGCACCGAGGTCAGCCAGCAGCATACCGCAGAACGGACAGGCGATGAAACGTCCCAGGTCAAGCACCCTGATATCGGCTAGTAGTCCCGCCATTCGAGAACCTCCCTTTTAAAGACGTCAAGACAACGACACGCTGATTACCCGCTCGATACCACTCAGGTCCGGCATTGTCCCTATTTGGGCGCCGGGAAACAGACCACGCAGCAGGATAGTGACAGCCTCCGCCTGGCCCTGCCCTACCTCCAGAATTAGATGGCCACGAGGACGAAGTTTACTACCAGCCTGGCGGCAGAGCTGACGTATTTGCTGCAGCCCATCGACGCCGCCAGCAAGGGCCAGACGCGGCTCGGCGCTGACCGGCCCGGAGCTGGGCAGGTCGGCTTCACGGACGTACGGCAGATTGGCGGTTATTATGTCAACAGTCTCCGGCAGGACTTCAAGCAAATTCCCCTTCAAAAGACGCACCCTGAGTTCGACCTCGTGCTTCTGGCAGTTTTTACGCGCTACTGTAAGGGCGTCAGCGGAGACATCAGTGGCATAGACTATCGACTCGGGTAGCTCCAATGCCAGCACAATGGCAACGGCGCCGCAGCCGGTACCGACGTCTGCCAGTAGAGGAGCTTCATAACCACGGGCAAGCTCGATTGCCTTCTCCACCAGGAGCTCCGTCTCCGGCCGTGGCACCAGGACACGGTTGTCAACCAGAAAATCACGCCCGTAGAACTCACGGCGTCCCAGGATATAAGCGGTAGGTTCATCACGACAGCGTCGCCTAATTAATTGACGAAAGGCGGCATACTGATGTGGGCTTAACTCGCAGTCAAGCTCCAGGTGCAACTCCGCCCGAGTTTTCTTGAGGACATCCCTGAGCATAATCTCAGCTTCAAGCGGGGCGTCTTCTATTTCGTACTCCTCAAGCATCCGCCGCCCATTAGTCAGGGCCTGTCTTACAATCACGCCAGTTGTTCCTGTAGCTGTTTTGCCTGGTCATCGGTGGCGAGGGCATCAATAAGCTGGTCGAGGTCTCCCTCCATAATACGGTCCAGGTTATGCAGATTGAGACCAATACGGTGGTCAGAAACGCGGTCCTGCGGGAAGTTATAGGTACGAATCTTCTCAGAGCGGTCACCGGTGCCTACCTGGGAACGGCGCTGCGTGCTCACCTCTGACTCCTGCCGCCGCCGCTCGATATCGAGCAGCCGGGCACGGAGCACCGCCATAGCTTTCGTTTTGTTCCTTAGCTGCGACCGCTCGTCCTGGCAGACGACAACCATTCCGGTGGGCAGGTGAGTAATACGGACTGCCGTGGCAACCTTGTTGACGTTCTGTCCCCCGGCCCCGCCACTGTGGAAGATGTCAATCCTCAGGTCGTCGGGGTTGACATCCAGCTCCACTTCCTCGGCCTCAGGCAGAACGGCTACAGTGGCGGTGGAGGTGTGAATCCGGCCGGAAGACTCAGTGACCGGCACGCGCTGCACCCGGTGGACGCCCCTCTCATACTTAAGTCGACTGAAGGCACCTTTTCCCCTTATCTCGAAAATTATCTCCTTGAAACCACCGATACCGCTCTCATTGGCGCTGATAATCTCGACATGCCAGCCCCTCTCCTGTGCGTACCGGGTATACATACGAAAGAGGTCGGCGGCAAACAGCCCCGCCTCATCACCACCGGCCCCCGCGCGGATTTCCATGATGATATCCTTCTCGTCATTGGGGTCTTTAGGTACCAGGGCCAGCCTTAACCGCTCGCCCAACTGGTCCAGCTTTGATTCCAGTTCGGCCACCTCCTGTTTGATTAGGGCAGCCATCTCCTCGTCCTGCTCGGCACGCAGCATCTCCCTGGTCTCTTCCAGCGACTTCTCAGCAGCCCGGTACTCCCGGTATATAGTCACCACATCGTCGATAGCGGCCTTTTCCTGGGCCAGCTTTTGTAACTCTTTCGGGTCGGCGGCAATTGCCGGGTCTGCCATCCGCCGGTCGATTTCCTCGTATCGATTATCTATCTTTTCCAGCCTATCCCACATGTTGAACCACCGATAGAATTATAGCACAGGCCTGGGTAATACTTAAGGAAATGCGTTGATATGATATGGGGCTCGCCCCTGTTTGGTAGTGGCGGCCCCATCCCCCTGACCCCCTTCCCCAGAGGGGAAAGGGGAATAAAAATAAGAGAGGCGGCGCCCCTCTTTAACTCCCACCCGACAGTGTCCGAGGCGATATATTCTCCCCCAGTCTCCGTCACTTTATAAGGTGAGAAAGCGCTTGCCTGAGAATCAGCCCTCCCACCGTTTTGGGGTGTCCAGAGGGGTGGAACCCCTTTGGAACGGGGGATTCCAAGGGGGTATCCCCCTTGGAATATCTCCTATTCGCAGAAATAAAAAGGTACTATTCCAGTAACTTCAGGACTTCACTCAATGATGAAACCCTGAGACCACCCCACTCCTCAGGTTTAATTCGATAGATGTCATCATAATCCCTGTCACCGGGAACACGAATCAGGACAGGGCTCATACCAACATTAGCCGCACCGGCAAGCTCCTGGCTGCTCCCATCACCGACATAGAGACAGCCCTCTGGCTGCACATCAAGCTGGGCTGTCACCAGTTGATAGATACGGGGGTCGGGCTTGATTATCCCCACCAGACAGGAGAACGCGGCTACGTCTATTAGTGGAGCCAGAGGCAGGTCTTCCCAGATAGCTGGCATTTCGTGTGAGCAGTCGCTAATAAGGCCGGTCTTATAACCTTCCGACTTTAATTTCGAGAGTACGTTAACTGCGTCTGGTCTTACTCTAATCACTTTCCTGGTCATATCAAACCTGATTCTGGTAGCACGTTCGATTTGAGCATTATCCGGATTCACGCCGAGCTCCCGGCAGACATGCTCAATAACACCGACGGGGCTTTCGAGCACTCCGCTCATCCGCTCCTCCCACAGGTCCAACCATAGTCCAGCAAAATCATCCGGTGGAGCCGAAAGCACCGTGGCCATTTCTGTTATTGTCCAACGGTATTCTTCAAACGAGAAGTTGTCGATCAGAGTCCCGAATAAATCGAAAATAACAGCCTTGTATTTCATTGATTCATCCCCTGTATCAATACAAAACAAGTTGAACTACTCGACCAGTGACAACAACTCCGTAAGGGAAGTAATAGTGGGGCCATTCCACTCTTCCCTGACAACAAAATCCTCTACGGGGGCACGGATAAGAACAGGGGTCATACCTACCTTAGCAGCACCGGTTAGCTCTTGACTACCCCCATCACCAACATAGATACAGTCCTCCGGTTGTACCCCCAACCGCTCCGTAGCTAAAAGATAAATGCGGGGGTCTGGCTTCAGTATACCTGCTGAAGAGGAAAACACCGTTACGTCGAAGATTGAAGCGAGAGGTATATCTGGCCAGATTGCCGGAGCAGCAGGAGTGCAGTTGCTGACAAGGCCTATCTTGAGGCCCTGAGATTTCAGGTGAGAAAGCACCTCTAAAACATCCGCTCTGGGCGCAAACATCACGCCTCCCTTGAAATCATGCCTAATCCGTGCGGCACGCCTGGTATCATCCTGCTCCGCCTGAACCTCAAGTCGCTGACAAATATATACAACATTATCTTCAATACTATTAAAACCACCCGTATTTCTTTCATAGTAGGTATCTGACCACAGTCGCCGGAAATCACTGTAAGATACGCCCAGCGTCGATGCCATTTGCCCGAGTACAACCTCATACTCTGGCCCGGAGTAGTCGTCAACCAACGTCCCAAACAAATCAAAGATAACGGCTGCGTATTTCATTGATTCATTCCATGTACCAATACAAAACAAGTTGAGCTACTCGACCAGAGCCAGAACTTCTGTCAGCGACAAGACCATAGGACCATCCCATTCTCCTCTGGCATCGTCCGGAAGCGGGCTCTCAAATTCCTCACCGAAGACCTGAATCATCAGAGGGCTCATGCCAATCCGGGCAGCCCCAGCGAGTTCCTGACTGGCCCCATCACCGACATAGAGGCAGCCCTCTGGTTGTACCCCCAGCTGCTCCACAGCCAACCGATAGATACGTGGGTCGGGCTTCCGCACACCGGCAGCACTGGAAAACACCGTTACGTCAAAGAACGGAGCCAGAGGTGTATCCCGCCAGATTACCGGGGCATCAGGAGAGCAGTTGCTGATAAGCCCAACCTTGAAACCCTGTGACTTCAAGTGGGTAAGCACCTCGATGGCATCTGGCCGTGGCTCCATTGTCCGAACAGAATTATCAAATCTGTCCTTAGCAGCCAACCTGATTTCAGCACCACCAGCAGGCACTCCGATTTTATCGCAGATATACTTGATGTTTGCCTCGATAGTAGGAAAAACCCCGGTGCTACGCTTAACACCGGTGTCAAACCACCACCGCGAGAACTCATCATGCCGCACTGAGAGGATTGAGGCCATTCGCTTCAGCCCGACCAGATATCCCTGGTTAGACGGGCTCCGTACCAGTGTCCCGAATAGGTCAAAGATGACGGTTGCGTATTTCATTGATCCATTCCCAGTACCAATACAAAATCAGTTAAGCTACTCAGCCAGCGCCAGAATTTCTGCCAGCGAAGAGACCACAGGGCCATCCCACCCTCCAGTATCAATCTGATAGACGCCATTGATATGCTCATCCTCAGGAACACAGAGGAGAACAGGGTTCATGCCGACCTGAGCAGCACCGGGCAGTTCCTGACTGGCCTCGTCACCAACATAGAGGCAGTCCTCTGGTTGTATTCCCAGTTGTTCCGTAGCCAGCAGATATACACGCGGGTCTGGCTTCATTATACCTGCCGAACTGGAAAACACCGTTGCGTCAAAGAAGGGTACGAAAGGTGTATCCTTCCATACTACGGGAGTATCACAGGAACAGTTACTGACGAGCCCAATCTTAAAACCCTGCGACTTCAGGCGGGTAAGCACCCCGATGGCATCTGATCGTGGTCTCATCGTCTGTACAACGAAGTCGAGCCTTATCCCCACAGCCTGCCTGATTTCTGCATAATGAGCAGGTGCCCGCAGTTGTTCGCAGATATACATCATGTTGTCTTCGATACTCTTGATGACCCCTATATTACGTTCGCGTGCAGTCTCAAACCAAACACGATTAAAATCATCCAACGGCACCGAGAGGGACGCGGCCATTCGCTCCAGTACAAGCTGATATTCTTGTCTGAACATGCCCGGTACCAGCGTCCCCCACAAATCAAAGATCACGGCTTTGTATTCCATTCGTCTTATCTCACCCGACCGTCTTGCCCGGCTCAATCATACTACCCGGCCCCACCCTAGCACCAGCCATGACCGTCACGTGGTCGCCGAGCACCGCTCCATCAACATTGCTGTCATTATTGAGCGTACAGTTGTTGGCAACTACCGATGACTGCACTCTTACCCAGCCACCCAGCCGGACATCATGCCATATAACCGAGTCCTCGATAATACTGCCCTTCCCGATGGTACATCCGGCCCCGATGACTACAGGACCAATTATCTGTGCCGTGGGGTCTATATTGCACCCCTCCCCGACAAGCACCCCTTCATCCTTCCCTGGTATATACCAGGCGCTCTTACCACTGAGCAGGTCACGGTGAAGTTGTAGATACTTTTCCGGCGTGCCCACATCCATCCAGTAGCCGGAAGAGGGGAAGGCATAGACAGGCTGACCGCTGCTTACCAGCAACGGGAAGGTCTCCCGCTCGATGCTGACCTGTTTCCCCGAGGGTATCTGTGCCAGCACCTCCGGCTCGAGGACATACGTTCCGGCGTTTATCATATTGGTGGTTATCTCGTTTAGGTCGGGCTTCTCCAGAAACCGCTTCACCCGGCCAGTGGGGTCGGTCTCAATCAGTCCGTAGGCAGTCGGGTCTTCAACAGGGACAAGGGCAATCGTCGCCGTAGCGTTTTGCTCCCTATGAAACGCCAGCATCTCCGTTAGGTCAAGGTCAGTAAATATATCGCCATTCAGGGCGAGGAAAGTCCCGTCCAGGTACCTTTCGACGTTCTTTATCGCCCCGGCGGTACCCCGCGGGCTATCTTCAATCACGTAGGTAATCCTGACCCCGAAGCGGCCGCCATCGCCGAGGTAGCTCTCAATCGGCCCGGCCAAATGGTGTTGCGCCAGGACGATTTCTTTCACCCCGTGCCGGCTGAGGTTCTGGATAACGTACTCCAGGAACGGCCGGTTGAGCACCGGCACCATTGCCTTGGGTGTGTTGGTGGTGAGGGGGCGGAGCCGGACGGCCTGCCCACCCACCAGGATTACTGCCTGCATCGAACCCCTGTCCTTCTGCTTTTTACACAGGGCTTAACCAGGTTTCGACCACCCCCCTAGCCCCCTTCCTGGCCAGGAAGGGGGAAAGAATTATATCCGGGGGACACCCCCAGACCCCCGCCATAGGGGCTTTGCCCCTCTGGACTCCCCTTTTTTCGGCACCTGGCTAGATTCTACCATAAAATGTGCAGACTCTCTCCTAACCCCCCATTCCCCTCTTTAGTGTAAGTGTCGCCAGGACAGAGGTTGCCACGGTAAAGCCGACTAGCACCAGCAGTTCGAAGCCGACGTCAATCAGGCTCATCCCGGAGAGCATGATATCCCGCAGGCCATCTACGCCGTATTTAAGCGGGAGAAACCTGCCTATCCACTGCAAGTACTCCGGCATCTGCTCCACGGGCCAGATAACGCCGCAGAGGAATACCTGCGGGAAGAGGATGAGGGGAATGAACTGTACCATCTGGAACTCGTTGCGGGCGAAGGTGGAGATAAAGATGCCTAGGTTGACAGCTCCGGCAATGATGACAATCTGAAAGACGAATATCTGCCACAGGTCTCCATTATAGTTAACATCCAGCACGTAGATGGTGAACAGCAGGATAATCAGTGTCTGTGCCAGGGCAAAGAGAAAGAAGCCTAACAGGTAGCCGAGGACCACGTCCAGTCGTGATACCGGTGACGCCATCAACCGCTCCATTGTGCCCTGCGAACGCTCCCTGAGGAAGCTGATACCGGTAAGGAGGAAGCTGAAAAAGAGCGCCATCGTTGCCAGCAGCGCCGGGGCAATCTGGTCGAGCACTATCCCTTCGGGAAAGCTCAGGCCGATGAGGGTCATCACCACCATCGGCACGGCTATAATCAGAACCATAGTGCGACGGTCTCGGAGCAGCTGGCGGCAGACGCGTCCGGCAATCGTAAAGGCATACCTAGGCAGCATTTCCACCCCCACTCCGCACATAGTACAGAAAGGCATCCTCCAGGGTCGCCTGTCCGGTATCGTTCCTCAGTTCGTCGGGGCTGCCCTGGGCAATGACTCTACCGTCACGCATGAAGGCAAGACGGTCGCAGTGGGCGGCGTCGTCCATGGTGTGGCTGGAAACGACGATAGTGACCCCCTGCTTGTTCAGGCTGGCAAAGTGCTCCCAAAAGGTGACCCTCAGCTCCGGGTCAAGACCGACCGTCGGCTCATCGAGGAGTAGCAGGGGGGGATTATGGACAATGGCACAGGCCAGGCTAACCCTCTGCCTCATACCACCGCTCAACTTGGTTACGGAATCGTTGCGGCGCGACCAGAGGTCAATCAGCCGAATGGTCTTCTCCACCTGCCGGGCACGCTCGGCCCCATCGCTCAGACGATTAATCTTTGCGAAAAAGTCCACATTCTGCCGTACAGATAGCTCATTATAAAGGGAATATAACTGCGGCATATAGCCGAGGCGAGAAGCCACACGCCGCGAAGGTGTCTCCCCCAGTACCCGGACGCTGCCACGCTTCGGCTTGAGCAGGCCCACCAGCAACCGGATGAGGGTGGTCTTTCCCGCGCCGTTAGGGCCAAGCAGTCCGAAGCTGATACCGGCAGGAATCGTCAGAGATAGCGCGTCAAGCGCCCTGATGTTACCATAGCGGAAGGTTACCTCATTGATGTCGACCGCAACCCGGCTGGAATCTGATGTCACCATTGATGACCATAATAGATGGGACGGAACGTAAAATCAAGCAGGGCGGAGAGTACCTTAGCCGCCTGCTCCGATTTGCCGGGTAATAATTGCCAGCACCTGCTCCGGATTTCTCGTGGAAAACATGAACTCACGGGCCCAGCCCTTCCGTAGCCGCAGTACCACTCCGGGAGCGCCAATAACATTGAAAGCAAGCCGCCACCGGCCTCCGACCCGGGCAAGACGGGCACCCCAACCCCCGTAACCCAGCGGCGAGGAGCTATCAAGGAAACCTTCTTCGATGTCGCCCCAGAGTATCGTTTTCTTTATCAGACCATAGGCCACCGTTACCGATTGGCCGTTTATCCTGATGACCAGAGTCATGAAATTAGCCACCAGGTAGGTGATGGCCGCCATGAAGATGAACATCACCAAGTAGAACCAGTTAGGGGCGGGGCGGCTGCCAAGCGGTCCGGAGACCAGCTGCAGGACAAAGAGGGCGAGCATCAGTAGCGTGACAAGGAGTATTACCAGCGTGGCGACCGCGGCCAGGAGAAATGGCAGGGCCTCTTCGTAGAACTCGTCTTCAGGCACTCTTTATTTCACCTCTCGGCGACTATTGATTTCGCGTTCAAGCTGAACGACGTATTCCTTCATGTATTCGACAAGTGGCTTCGCCAGCCGTTTGGCCGTTTCCGTATTCAGGTTGTCATATAAGCTTATCTGGAAATTAATCTGGTCAATAATGGTATCACCTATCCCCAGCCCTTGAGCGAACCTCTCGTCAAATTCTCTGCCGGACAGTCCCCAGGTATCACCCTTGAAATTTTCAGGGTCATATTCTGGCTTGGCAGCTTTGGATGTAAACGCCCTCATCAGTCCGACAGCACCAATAGAGTCCATCGTGTCAGCATCACGGATGATTTCCAGTAACCTTCCCTTTTCCCCCATACTCTTGAGAAGGTCAGCTACCAGTGAAGGCGGCGAGCAATGATGTTTGACTGCTGATGTAATCTGTTCGATTTGCTCTTCAGTCAAAGGGAGGTTCTCTTTCAAGAAACTCCTCGCAATTTCGGCCCCCACTTGACCGTGCCTGTATCTCTCACTTTCTTCATCAATATACGGTAAGCCAATATCGTGCAACAGCGCGGCGATTTCGACTATCTCCAGGTCTTCAAACCTTTCTTCTCCAGCGATTCGCAGTGCCCAACGCCGGACACGGTCAACATGCTTGAAGTCGTGGGCGACTGCCCTGGTCATTTTTGACCTGACATAGTCTTCTATCTGCTGGATTTCTTCCATGAGCAGAGAAACTACTTCCGCCCCATCTGAGAGAGGAGCCAGGAGACCCAACGGTCGATTCCATCACCGGTTGTGCAGGAGACCTCGAAAATATCCAGCTTCCGGTTCACTCCCCTGACCGCTTCACGGAACCTGTCGGAATCAAACTTAACGTACGGTAAAAGGTCAGTCTTATTGAGCACCACAGCATTTGCAATAAGGAACATTGCCGGATATTTTATCGGCTTATCGTCACCCTCCGGGACACTGGCGACCACGACCTTACAGTGCTCACCGAGATTGAACTCGGCCGGGCAGACCAGGTTGCCCACATTCTCAACGAGCAGCAGGTCGATATCCGCCAGGGGCAGATTGTCCAGGGCATTACAAATCATACTGGCGTCGAGGTGGCACTCACCGCCGGTATTTATCTGCACCACCGGTACGCCCTGCCCGGCTATCAGTTCGGAGTCGAAAGTAGAACTGATATCACCCTCAATAACACCGACTCGTACCTTGCCCTGAAGTGCTTTTATCGTCTCAAGGACAAGGCTGGTCTTGCCAGCGCCCGGTGACGCCATCAGATTCACTGCAAAGACATTGTGCTTGTCCAGCAATTGTTGGTTGTTCCGCGCCATCTGGTCGTTGGCACCAAGAATGTCCTTGAGCACCTTTATTTCCATTTACTCCACCTCAATACTTGCCACCAACCCGGATTACTGAACCGAGTAAAGGTAGTGAAATAGAAGAGGCCTCGTCACTCTGAAATCAACACACCCTAGAGAGACGAAGCCCGCTACCTGTTCCCGCAACCCCCTCTACTCCGGAGGCGGTGGGTAAAGCCTGCTTATCCAGTCCTGTTTAGACAGCGACGACTTCCTTGACTTCAGGCAACTTCTCTTTGAGAATCCGCTCAATCCCCATCTTCAGGGTCATCGTGGACATAGGACAGCCGGCACAGGCACCAGTCAGTCTCAGGCTGACCATGCCGTCATTAACACCCACCAGCTCAACATCGCCACCATCAGCCTGTAAAGCAGGCCTTATCTCATTCAGTATTGCCTCTACTTTCTCGTTCATCAATTGCCTCCCAATTCTCTGCATTTCAGGGTTTACGGCGGGCTCCCGCCATACTATTTATTCACCCTCCACACTTTGATATTGACATTTCAGACTGAGATTGTCAAGTAACTCCGCGGGCGTCTTCAACCCGACCGTTTTTAGTTAGGCAGAAGTACCTTAACAATTGAATATTAACATACAAAGAGTCAGTCTGAGCTAGTCATTTAGTTCTTCAATCCACTGCTCAGCCCATTCAATCCACTCAGGATTATCGGTAAGTGTGACGAACTTTTCAAAGTCGGCCATAGCTTCAGTTTCTCTACTCAACTGTTTATATGCAAGACCACGATTATAATAGGCCATAGCAAGCTCCGGGTTAAGCTCAATGGCCTCGTTATAATCCTCGATGGCCTGCTCCAACTGGCCTAATTTGTAATAGGTGGAACCCCGGTTGTTGTAGGCTTCAGCAAATTCTGGGTCAAGGCGGATGGCTTCGTCATAGTCATCGATGGCCCACTGTAATTGTCCTAGGTTGCGGTAGGCGAGGCCCCGGTTGTAGTAGGGCAAGGCTGAATCAGGGTCGAGTTGGATGGCCTCGTCATAGTCCTCGATAGCTCTCTCGAACTGCCCAAGATTGGCATAGGCTCTCCCCCGGTTGTTATAGACGCAAGCATGTTCAGGGTCGAGTTGGATAGCCTCGTCATAGTCCTCTATTGCCCGCTCGAGCTCCCCAAGACTAGCGTAGGCGATACCCCGCAGGTCATAGGCTCCCGCATGCTCTGGGTCGAGCTCTATAGCTTTATTGCAGTCAACCAGTGCCTGCTCGAACTGGCCTTGCAGACCATAGACTTCGGCTCTTTGTGTATAAATATGAACAAGATTAGGGTCAAGCTCGATAGCATTATTGAAATCGGCGAATGCTCGCTCCCACTGCCCTCTTTCTCCATAGACTCGTCCTCTAACCGAGTATGACAGGGCCAATTCAGCGTCGAGGTCGATGGCTCTATTACAATCAGCGATTGCCAAGTCGTATTGTTCCTCAGAGCTATAGCAGCGGGCTCTATTGGCATAGGCATAGGCGCAATCAGGATTGAGTTCGATAGCCTTGTTGCACTCCTCCATAGCCTCATCGTAACGCCCTTGATTGCACAACTCATAGGCTCGGTCGGCGTGCCACTCAGCAGTGTGCCCACAGGCTGCAAGGACAGTACCAGTCAATAAAGTGACTGCAAGCAGAAGGATAATACCAGTTCGATACATCACCCACCTCCTCATTCGATTTCGGGTGGAGTGAGCGTATCGTGTGCAAAGGATAACACCGTGAACGTGGAAAGTCAAAGGGGGAAAAAGGAACCATTTTACATAGCCGTTGATTGGATGATAAACTCGATGATAAACTCAGAACCAGAAGAGTTGCGGAATCAGGAGGAACGGAAAAATGTCTAGTGCCCTGGCTGGTATTAAGGTTATTGATGTTTCACAGGTGGCAGCCGTACCCGTGGCGGCCAGACACCTGGCAGACTTCGGAGCAGATGTTGTGCATATCGAGAACCCGAGGACAGGCGATTCCTGGCGGGTCTACCAGGCCGGTCAGGGTACCGGGAGGGCAGGTGCGCCATCGGAGATTAACTACAACTGGGAGAACTTTAATCGTAACAAGAGAAGCGTCACTATCGACATCGCCCAGAAGGGCGGCCAGGAGGTCATCTACAAATTTGTGGAAACGGCAGACGTGTTCCTGACAAATCTACGACCATTCGAGCTGAAAAGATACAACCTGCAATACGAGACCCTGAGCAAGCTCAACCCCAGACTGATATACGCCGCCCTCACCGGTTTTGGCAAGAAAGGCCCGGAGAGGGATGCCCCGGCCTATGACGCCACCGCCTACTGGACGAGGTCGGGTATCCCGCACATGTTTACCCGGCCCGGTATGTCCCAACCAGGGTTCCGCCCGGCCTTCGGAGATAATCTCGCCGGAATGGCCCTGGCCTACGGTGTCATGACCTCCCTGTATGTGCGCGAAAAGACCGGAAAAGGCCAGGAAGTAGACGTGGCCCTGCTTCATGCCGGACTCTATCAACTTGGCTTCGACATCGCCGGAGCCCTGGCCACCGGGCTGGACTACAACGACTGGTGGGATGAACCTCCACCCGACGTGGTCGCCGCCGCCGAGGCAGGGCTTGCCCCCGCAAGGGCCTTCTTCAGAAGCAAAGCCCCCAACCCACTCTCCGGGCGGTACACAACTAAAGATGGCAGAATCATTACGATAGTCGCCCTCCAACCCGACCGCTACTGGGGCATGTTCTGCCGGGCCCTCGGGCTTGACGAACTGGAGAACGACCCCCGGTTCAACACGATTGAGGGCAGGGAGGAAAATAACGCTATCCTCTACCCGATGCTGGACGAGGCTTTTGCCAGTAAGACACTGGACGAATGGAAACCCCTTCTCGAAGGAATCCCATACGCAGTGCACCAGAACCTGCACGAGGTTATCAACGACCCCCAGGCCAGGGCTAATGACTTCTTCGTAGCCTACGACCACCCCACCCATGGCCGCCTTGAGGTACTGGCAAACCCGGTCATGCTCAGTGAGACTCCGGCCACGATAAGAATGCCAGCCCCGGAGGTCGGGCAGCATACCGAGGAAGTCCTCCTAGAGTACGGCTACACGTGGGAGGATATTGCTCAGTTCAAAGATAAAGGCATTATCGCCTAGGGGTTGGCCTTGAACAGCATCCGGGACAGCCGCTAATTTTCGAGCGTATGTTACGCGGTTGGGTCTATCACGCGCCCGACAAACAGTATTGTACCCGTCTCAATATCCCGAATCAGGAAGATAAAGGGATGGTCAACCGTCACCTCGACGGGTTCTTCCGGCATCGCCGTTAGCTGCATAATCACCGCCGTGGCGGCGGCCGCTTCCGTACCGGCCTCATCGACGGAGACAAACGCCTTGTGGATGACCTCTGCTATTTGGAGGTCTCTCCCACCTGTCATTCCTGAGAAGTCCGCGGCGTCCGTGAAGGCAATCGGCATACCCATTGCCGACAGGGTGTCCTTAAGCCCGAATCCGGACTCGAATTCGAACTTGGGCATTGTCAGGGCGACCTCTTGTGATTCCAGGCCATCTATAATAGCGTCCACGAGGGCGGCATCCAGTGAGCCTTCGAACGTCTCGAACTGCCCCTCCTCAGGGAGCAGGATTACCATGGATAGTTCGCGGCCATCATAGGGGAGCTCGACCGCCTGATAACCATCACCTTCGGCATAGCCGAATGACTCCGTTTGCGTCATCAGCGGTACGGTGACTTCACTCCCATCGAGCAAGTAGAACGGACCGTTGTAGGTAGCATCTTCCTCAAAGGGATATTCCCACGCCGCATTGAAGTAAATAGCATTGGTGAGGACGAGACGCGTAAGGATAGTAATGACACCCGGCGGAATCAGGTCTTCGATGCGACCCTCCGTCTGGTCACTGACCCAGTCGTTGATGGTAACGCGCGACTTCTCAGTCTCATTGATAAAATCCACGAGCCGCAGCCCGGCACCATAGTTCTCGGCCAGGACATCGAGGAATTCATCCAGAAACTCATAATCCTTCTGGCCCCAGATAGCGTTAACGATATTCAGTCGAAAGCCCTCTCCATCCTTGCCCTGGGCACCCTCACCCCGCTGGCCGAGCAGGATATCCAGACTGTTAAACGCCGGGTGAAGCTCCTCTTGCGACAACAGGAAATTCAGGGTTTCAGCCATCTGCTCCTCGGTCTCACCACGGGCGCCAGCGTACGTCATCGCCAGTGCCAGAGAGATGCTGTATGGAGAGTAGAACAGGTTTCCTTCCTCACCTTTAAGAGCTTGATAGAGGTCAAAGGCGAAGGTGCTGTTACCCTCAACCAGCCGTTCCAGGTCACTTTCAGGGACATCCGGATTAGTCACTCTCTGCTTTTCCGACTGCAATACCTCACTTGCCAGAGTGGGGGTACAGGCTGTCAAGCCCAGCACTACCGCTACGGTTACCATCAGTACAGAGACGAGCTTCCTCTTCATTTCAGCTACCTCCGGTCGTTGTTCACTGCCATAATTTATCTCTGGTGAGTCTTTGTTTGATTATACGATGGAAGCGTAGAAGTGTCACAAATACTTTCACCTTGCCCGGCCATAGAACTAAGGTACCACCCCAAGCGTACGAAAGTAATCTACCTGTAATCGAGATACACGGCTAGAATGTATTAAAAGGCATCCTGACCCAAACAACTGTCAGGAGGTGATTTCATTTGTTCGGCTGGTGGAGGTACCTTAGACTACCCTCAAAGCTGCTCAAAAGCTGCCCTTTGAAAGACGAGAGAGGCACCAGCTTGATTGAGGTCCTGATTGGTATCGTCATCCTCGGGCTGGTGGGCGTTACCTATCTTGGTGGTGTGGGCACAAGCACCCAGGCGACTATTATCACCAAGGAACATTCAATTGCGGAGAGCCTGGTGCGCAGTGAAGCGGAATACGTTAAAAGGTATGCCTACCAATATGGTACTTCGGAATATCCGGTCGATCCGACACTCGCCATACCTGAAGGCTGGACGGTATCACTCCCTTCAGTCGAGCCTTTGCACGGCAGTGAGGACGGTATACAGAAGGTGACAGTCAGCGCTCAGCACCAGGGTGAGACCGTTCTCTCAATCGTTATTTATAAGGTGGCCAGATGAAGGGTGAGAAGGGTTACTCTCTCGTTGAGATACTAATAGCCGTCAGTGTTTCGGCAATGCTTGCTGTTGGTGCCGGCATGACCACCGCTCAAATCTTCAGAAGTTCCCGGCAAAATAGCGACTGGAACACGGCGCTGCGTCAGGCACAGAGTGTTGGTTACTGGGTCACCCAGGACGCACTGACAGTGAGTACCATTGATATCGGCGACGACCCCGAGACCACTGAAGTCGAATTCATCACCCTCTTCTGGAAAGACTGGGAGAATGGTTACACCTATGACACCCGTTACCTGTGGTCTGATTCGGCTGACTCACTGAAGAAACTCGAAAGAAACCAGGTTGTCCATGATAGCGTGGGTGTGGAAATAAGCAACACGACAGCCCTCATAGCAGATAATATCTACTCGGCAACCCTCACCCCCCAGACTGATTCATGGAGACTAACGGTGGAAACTCACTCCAGAGACAAGAGCGTAACCAGAGAATACGAGATCAGTCAGAGACTCCAGGAATAGATTGAGTGCGGTAAATACCTATGAAGAAATGGTTTTCTAAGATAACTCGAAGGGAAGAGGGCGTGACCTTACTCATCGTCCTGGTGATGATGACCGTGGGCAGCTTACTCATCATACCTACCCTCAACTTCGTCTCCACCAGCCTCAATACCGGAGAGGTCTTCGAAGAGAAGATGGAAGCCCTGTACGCCGCCGAAGCCGGCGTGGAAGATGCTCTTTGGAAAATGGCAAACGACGAGCCTGCGTATTTCCCCTACTCCTACGAGCTTACCGACATCAACGGGATGACGGTAAACGTGGTGATTCAGAAGATTACTACCATTGCCGGTGTAGAGATAGGGGACTTCGGGGGGCACGCCGATTGGCTGGTAATTGACAAATCAATAACTTATGATGCCGGAATATATTCTTATACCATATCAATAACTAACAACGGTGCGGGAAATATTAAAGTAGAGAAAATCCTGATTGATTTTCCGCCAGCTCTCGAGTATGTGCCAGGGTCAACCAGTGGAGACTTCTATAATGACGACCCTACAGTGATTGGCGACGCTAACACGGGTATAACAATCTACTGGCAGTTTGACCCTTATCCTACCGTACCGGTTGGTGAGACACGAATACATGCATTTCAGCTAAGCGGCCCTCCCGATGTATCCGGGGTTGTAGGACATTGCTGTGTCGAAGCACGCAGACAGGATGAAGGCACTGTCTGGGATACGGATAGCCATCCTTATACGGTTACCGCTCAAGCTAAAGACGCTACCGATACGGTGATAGCTACAATCAGGACCGGTTTCTGGGAGGGTGGTATTACAAGTATAACCTGCTGGCAGATAAACCCATAACACAATGAAAAGGGAGTCCCGCTTGGGACTCCCTTAATTTATGCTATCTGAACGTCCTTCACGCGCTAGGCAAATTGCAGTATCAGTGCCACTTCTCCTGAATCTTTTGAGACCTGATGAACCTGTCCTGAGCCCCCTTTTTCAGGAGGTCCTCCGCTATTCCAGGCCTCCATTACTTTCCTTACATTAGGCAATTCCTGCAGCAGAGGCAGTAGCTCAATAGGCTTCTCCAGTGACAAAGTCACCTCGATTCTCTCTTTGTCACGCTCCGATTCTCCCTGAATTCGTACCCCTGGCATCTGGGATATTCTATCCTGGAACTGCTGCATCCACGTTTCCTTCACGCCACGAGGTATTATCACCCTCACGCTGCCGCTATAGAGGCCGTCAGCAGCTTCGACTAACTTGCCATCCATTCGCCCCACAACGGCAGTATTGCCGGTCTCCTCGCTTTCTGTGTCTTTGTTTAATTCGGCTCGCTTCCCGCTTTCGGAATCTACTGCCTGTACGTCGTCACATAAGTGCTCACTCTTGTGCAGACCTGTTGAACCTCCGTAGAGATTGACTAGGTCAGGAGCCGCTTCTTCCGGTCCCTCTTCTTCTGCCACTTCATCGTCCGGACGGCTATCAGCAACCTCAAAAGTCGACCTTACTGGCTGCTCTGTAGACTGTTCGACCTCTGTTTCCCATCGGGCCAGGTGTGACTTGGCCGCCTCCTCAACTTCTTCACTTATCTGTGTCAGATTATGGGAGACCATGTCCCTGGCCTGCCCCAGAGCCTCCTTAATAGCCTCAAGAAGAGCAACACGAGTGCTATCGACAAAGCTGATGCAGCTCTCTCTCGTCTGGTCGATTATCACCGTTGCCTGCCGTTCCGCTTCCTCAGTCGCCTGAGCCTTCTTCTGCCTGGCTTCTGTCTCCGCCTGTTTCTTGGCGAATTCCGCCAGACGTCTGGCCTGTGTTATCGATTCTTCCATGGTCCTCGCCGCCATCTGTAGAGCGGAGAACTGCTCCAGCCGCTGGAAGACATCATCGCTCGAGCCCGTGGTTTCCTGCAGGAATTCCATGACCTCTTCCGGGTCAAGGCCATTCTCAACGATACGGAATTCCCTGCCAAGCGACCCCACGTAAACGTGCTCTGTCGCCCCTGGCGACTCTGAATCGACACGGAAATTAGATTTGTTTTTTGAATCCACCATACTCATATTGGTATCCTAATTCTAAGCTCAAGCCACCGAGATGTGAATAGTACTTTGGGTTCTGATACAGACAATCAAAGGTACTGACGTTAGTCTACCATCGAATTTCACAGCAGAACAGGCACATTGTAAGAATCCATATCAAGCTCTATCGTGATGGTTTGCTGCTTTACCTTCTTCGGGACCTTCTGCAGCAAGTTGAACCGGGACTTACCCGAAGACTCTTCCTTCGCCTGGTCCTCCACTACTCTGCTCACCTTCGGCATTGACCTCAATATGGGAAGAATTGCAACGGGCTCATCAAGCGCCAGGGTTACCACGGTTGTTTTTTCATCGACACCTGATTCTGCCCGAATGTGCGCACCTGGCAGTTCGAGCGTTCGCTGGCGTAGTTCCTGCATCCATAACTCATCAGCGCCGGCAGGAATTATAAGCGTTACTTCACCGCTGTATCGGTGGTTATCATCACACGGTTCATCGTCAGTGGCTTCTGTATCAGGCAATTCCGCCCTATCCTCAACATCCTGCTCAGAGGAGTGGAATTCCGGTTCAGTCTCGATACCATTCCTACTGTTATGTAAGCTTGTTAGACTGCTTTCCAGGTCCATAAGGCTCTGTTGCAGGTTCTCTAAATCAAGCGCAGGGTCATCCTCTGATTCCTCCTCCTCTTCACCGCTTTCAGTGTCGTCGGAAGAGTCAGCGGGTGCGACTGATGGTTCCTTGTCGGGTTGTTCACTTTCCGTGGGCGAATGGCTGTTTTGCGAAGCAATCACCTTCTGGAAATTCCCATCCAGGTCCGTCAGATTGTTGGAGACAGTCTCCTTCGCCTGCTCGAAAGCCTTATTTATACTACCCGACAGAACGGACCGGACGTTATCAATTAAGGCGGTGCAGCTCTCCCTCGCCTGGTCAACCATTGTCTGGGCCTGCTGTCTTGCTTCCCTGACTGTCCTGTCTTTCTCCTGCCTGGCTTCTGCCTCCGCCTGCTTCTTGGCATTTTCCGCCAGACGTTTGGCCTGTGTTATTGATTCCTCCATTGTCTTTGTGACCGCCTGCAGAGCGGAAAACTGCTCCAGCCGCTGGAAGGCATCGTCACTCGTGGCCGTGGCCGCCTTCAGGAACTCAATGACCTCATCCGGGTCAAGGCCTTTGTTGACAATGCGAAACTCTCTACCCATTATTTCCATTTTCCCCACAAACCTCCTTTAACGCTCCTTGATATTCGGTATTAGCACATCGAGTGGCCGACTGGTCTTGGCTTAAGCACAATATGATGTACCTGTGCCCACTAACAAAGTCCTCCATCAACCACTGAGCCCATACCAAACTGCCACCCCGAAAAACACAGCGGCGGCAATCAGAGTAACCAGAGAGATAACAAACTGCTTCCTCGCCATTGAGGCATCTTTCCTGAATTTCTCCTCCAGCTTGGCGACCCAACGCTCCATATGGGTAACTCGAAGTGCCAGGTGTTCCAGGACAGGTATCTCGGTAGCTCCGATAGATGAACGAGAGGTAGATTGCAGCGTTTCATTGTAGGTATTTATGCGCGAAGAGACGTCGCTCAGTTCACCCCCTATCTCATCCACCTGATTTCTTAGGGCCTCAAGGTCTGAGGAATATGTCTTTTCCTGCTCAACCTGCCAGCGCCTGACTTGCTCGGCGAGATTTTCCACACCTTGAATAAGCTGTTTAACCTTGTCCGCAGAGGACGTCTCGCTTGCGGCAATATTTGTAGCCCCCATAGTCCTCCCCATTCCCAATGCATCGTGATTGTACATGTAAATAAGATTTTAGACCCACCGTATCAGGTTTGAAAGTCCCAGAGGTTCAAATATGTGAACCAAAAGGCCAACCTTGGCAACTGCCTCTATCTGAATTAACAATCAGCCTGCTGTTCCCGGGCATGTATTATGACGTGCTGTTGAGCATGTGAGGTAATTTATCGATGAGCCCCTGGATGTTCGTGCTGGAACCGGTTCTTGACACCTTTGACAACTCAGCCTGACTTGCCCTAGAATGTCACCACTGAATAACACTGGCGACACAAATGTAAATAATAAACCGCCCTTATTAACTCATATATTGTCGTCTTGTGAATACGGTACGTAATAGCAGGTGTCACTAACATCAGAACAGCAAAGATTATTAAATATAAACTCAGGAGGCAGTACAATGGCAGTCGATGGAAACTACGACATCCAGGTGCAAACCCCCATGGGCACCCGGCCCGGCAAACTCACGCTTAAAGCCGATGGCAATTCTCTCAGCGGTAATTACGATGGTGGGATGGGTGGCGCACAGGCATTCTCCGGTGGCACAGTTTCCGGGGATGAAGCTACCTGGTCAATCTCAGTGAGCGGTCCGATGGGTCAGATGAAGCTTGATTTTAAGGTGAAAGTGACCGGTGACGAAATCTCAGGTCAGGTACAGCTCGGCTCTTTCGGTACAGGTCAGATAACAGGCAAACGAGTGTAGCATTTCACCCTATATATATTAATTAGAACCAGTAAAAAGCTTGAATGCCATCACTGGTGCGGTGACGGACCACTTAATGGGAGGAGGTCAAGCGTATATCGTTGTGTAAATAACATTTCATTATATCGTTATGATTTCGGAATATTCAGCAACCTCTGGTCTCACACAAGACCTATCGTCCCTGTACTCGACTTAGAAAGAGAGATGAAGGCACTTCTAAGACCACTCTCGTGCCTTTACCTGGTTTCGAGTAGATATTGAGAGTGCCACCAAGTCAGTAAGTTTTGTATGACTCCAAGACTACCCTAACTGGCAGGCCTTGGTAATCTACCACCAGCTACTGCCTCTATTATCCTAGGCACATGCATCTCCCACCCTGTTGGTATGAAGTAGACACCCTGACAATTTGGCTTCATCTTCTTGATGAGTTCTACGGAGATTTGTAGACTTGTCTCTACCACCTGGTCCCGACTTAATCCCTCCAGTTCCTCTATGAGTTTCTCGGGTACGGTGACACCTGGGAAATTGCTATTCATAAATCTGGCCATGCTTGCAGATTTCAGCATTATATGTCCAACTATGACTGGCACTTCAAAACTACTTATTGAATCGATGAATCTCTCCAGAACCTCCGGTTCATATATCGGCTGTGTCTGGATAAAGTGTATACCTGAAGCTATTTGCTGTTTTAGCTCACCCAGATGCAGCTCGTCAGATACAAGCCCTGGCGTAGCCGTGACACCAAGGCAGAAGTCGGGAGCTTCGTTTAGAGGGTGGCCAGTCATATCTGTTCCTTTCGCCAGCGCTATGGCCGCATTAACCAGCGATACAGCATCAAGGTCGTCGACCGGCTTAGCCTCAGCGTGGTCTCCGACGGAGGGGTCATATCCGGCAAGTAGAAGTATGTTTTCAATTCCTAGAATAGCGGCACCCAGCATGTCAGACTGGATAGCAATACGATTCCTGTAGCGAGTCGTCACCTCCATTATGGTTTCGATACCCCTTTCCTTGAGGAGGCGGCATATCGCTAGGGCTGCTGCCCGCATCACTGCTCTCTGGTTGTCACCGATATTGATAGCATCCACATGGTCTTTAACCATGTTAACCTTATCGAGAAACTCATCAACATTGGTACCCTTGGGAGGGTCTATTTCACAGGTAACTATGAAGTTATGGTGCTTGATTAACTCTGAGATATGCATTACTCTTAACCTCCAGTGGATTTAGCTTCTATACAAACCTCAAAAACAACCTCGACTCAGCTTACGTCTTCTTATTAATCAGTCGGTATTGTCAGCGGAGCTCTCCGTCTGAGGTGGCTCTATACCAAGTCTCTTCGCCGAGTGATCACGTCCCTGGTAGAAGTTAAGCCATGATGAGGTATGTATTAACTCCCAGTTACAGGGAGGAACGATATACTCCCCAATCGAGTCCTCTTCTTTGTGACCTCTTAATCGTTCGTAGGCTTTCACCCAGACGCATTTTCTGTCTGGATAAACCTCGCAAAAGCCCTCATAACTTCCTCCACAGGGGCCATTTCTCTGGTTCTTGGGACACTGTGACATGGGACACAAAAAGGCCACGTCAAACAAGCTGCAGTCACCACAATTCATACAGTCAAAAAGAGCTACTTTAATTATATGCTCCACGCTGCCAAAAGGTGCCTTGAGCTTGTCTGCAGAATCTATGGACTTTGCTATAGGACGCAGTGCTTTGAATACGATACTATCGGGATTAAAAATCGTTGCGTGTGCCAATCTGGATAACAGATAAACGGGCGGTCGCGCCGCTTTGGCCGTTTTCTTGGTCGGTTGAGCAGTATTAAGGTTAGTCTTTGTGTCCTTCTGGAAGAAATAGAATCCATTTTTTTGCGGATAATCGAATTCAGCCACCAAGCCCTTCCAATTAGGGGCCAGTTCCTCACCCTTATCTATGATGTACTCTACCATTTCATAAGTGGCTCCATGTCCCCCAATATGGGCACCGGCATATCCCATTCCCTTGGTGATGGCATACATCTTGGCAGCCCGATTAAGTCTAGCCGACCTACCTTTATCCTTTGTTCCTCTTTCATCCTGTAATTCCGCTAGGAGTTTATCAGTGACAACACAACCGGGAATCTGATTGGCATTCATTGTTCTGGCTGCTCCGTAGGGTAATATGTAGATGTTAGCTAATACCGGTATGTTGTAGTTATTCAGCTTCAACCACTGTTGAAGTTCGTGATATTTTCTCGCGTCATATCCGACCTGAGTGATGAGAAATTTTGCCCCGGCCTCTATCTTTTTCTTTAGTTTGTAATATTGACCCATGAGCTCAGGCTCTGACTGTTTAAACGGTGAGACGGCAGCCCCGGCGAAGAAGTCGGTCGGAGCCAGGGTTGTTGTTCTTCCCAACGTCTCCTGTTTCATTCCGTTGTTCATCATTTCAATCAGCTGTAAACCTTGTACTGAATCCAAATCAAAAACAGGTTTGGACCTTCCCTTGAACCCACCGCTGGAAGGATAATCTCCAGTTAGCAGGAGTAGATTCCTCACTCCTAACGCAGCTAGACCATAAAGTAAGCTTTCACATTGATTTCTGTTTTTATCTCTGAAAGCCAGGTGCACCAACGGCTCTATTCCTAGTTTCTTGATTTCAGTACACAGTATTTCGGTGGAAATAGCCGGGTTTCCTCCGGGGTTGTCAGTCACACTTACAGCGTGAATCTTGCCTCTGCTTGCCGCTCTTCTGGCATTTTCAACAAGTTCCTCTTGCTGCATTTCAAAAGCGCCTCTGCCAGGAATCTGCTCCCAAGTAATACAAAACACGTCTGGTCTGAGGATTGCATCCTTGACCGTATTTGCCCGTTCTCTGAGACGGGTGTGTAGTTTTTCTCTTAGCCTGATAATAGGCTCGGCTAATTGAGAAACAGCGTCACGCTCATCCTTACCAGCGAGCGAAATAAACTCATCAGCCTCTATCTGCATGCCTTCTTCCATAGTCAACACTCTTCTAGCAGGGTCCTGTGGGTTAGTGTCTACTATCAGAAGTGGGATATTCCTGGTTATCCACCCTTCCTTGAGCTGGCGGTGTAAGCTGAAAGCGCTACCCCGAGGTTCAATATAACCCAGAGCAATCATGTCAGGAAGTTCTTTCCTTGCTATCTCTAGTCCCTGTTGTTGGTTATCGGCATGTATTACCTCCAAGGAACTACCAACCGCTTCCTCAACCATAGCAACGAAGTCTGTCTCGCTACTGATGACAAGTATCTTCTCCTCTTTGCTCTCTTCCAATACTGTAATCCTTTCTTCTTAATCTTCTCATATAATGCAAATCTGGCGAAGTGAATTGACCCCACCATCCGTATACGACACAGGCTGTTTTCTGCCGCGTCTAATTATATCAGCACTCACGCCTGTCCTACGTAACGTCTAAGGGAATCATGGATTTCGCTCTAGTCCTGGGTACATTTTCTCTGCAACTGTCCATAAGCTTAACAAGCTAAATTGGCTGCCAGAAAAAATTACCAATAAGTCCTTCACTCCGACTCTGGCCTTTTCAAGGATGTCCTTGTGAAGACAGGCACCACGGCATGATGTGACCGTTCAGTCTTTCTTCAGTATATTTAGAGACTGGCAGACAATACCCAGGAGTTACGACAATCGGCGGCAATAACGTCAGACATTGCTCTTTTTGCCTGTTTCAGTCCCTCCTCATCCACAGAGAGAAAGGTTGCTTGAGCAGAATACTCGATAACTCTCTGGTTTGTTTCCATAGAGTTACGGTTACTTCAAATCACCTGTTATGTTTCGATATGCTCAAGACTTGCCGTCCACGGTTTTATCATAGTTGTCTATTGTGCTTCGAGTGAAGCCTAATTGCGTAATAAAACGCTGGAGCTGAACATCGTCTTGTTTAACAAGTGCACGAACTGTATCAACCCCTCTTTCATCACAGCACCTAATCATCGCCTCCGCCAACCTATTGCCAATGCCATGCCGACGATACTCATACTCAACAACAATTCCGTACATCAGGCACACTCTGGTCAACGGTATGCCAACGTACTGCATTTGTGCCAAATTGAAGCCTATGATGTGCTCGTCAACTTCAGCAACAAAACTGAAATCAAGCGGTCCTTCTAGTCCCAAGGCCATTAACTCGTAGCGGGAAACCATATTTCCACCCAGGCTCAGGACAGCATCTATGTCATCTTCTGCCATGCGTCGAACGATTACCTTCACTTTTCGCTCTGTCATTGAGAGCACCTCTAAATATCGATAGTCATCACACAGTATACTGCAACCACTGATACAAGGTCTCTTCTCTAAATACAGTTGGCTCTAAAATGACAGCCCATAAGCTCAGGGTAAGTAGAGCAAAAACAGGTAGCCTGAGATACTGCTCTCGGGAGCCTACTTCTTTAGCATTTTCCCCACATAATTTAGTAGTTCCTCAGGGCTTACCGGCTTATCCAGATATCCTTCTGCCTCAAGTTCAAGTCCGGCACTGACCGGGATGTTAGTTTCCCCTCTTTTCTTGGCAAAGCTTGTCAGGATTATCACTGGAATGTCGGCTAGTTGTGGGTTCTTTTTAATTTGTTCACAAACATGGAAACCATCCTGAGTAGGCATAATAACATCCAGCAGTATCAGGTCTGGTTTCTCGTCCCTTACTTTTTGTAACCCCTCGTCTCCATCAAACGCAGTGATTACATGATAATCCTTACTCTCTAAAACCGCTTTCGTCGTTTCAACGAACACGGTGTCATCATCAACAACCAAAATTCTCGCTCGCTTAGCCACTACCCACCTCCTTTTTATTTTTTATTATGGTAAGACTAGTTGCACCCACAGCTTTGCTTCTCCTCAATGCTCTCTCTACCCGCTGAAGGAGTATGGGGGGTGAAATTGGTTTTGTTACGTAATCGTCAACGTCAAGGTCCATTTCAGTCTCAAGCTCGTATCGCCTGCGGCTACTCTCTTCCCTCACAGCGCTTAGTATCACTACTGGTATTCTTTTACCACCATGCTCTCTTCGCTCTTTAAGTCGTTTGCAGACCTCAAAACCATCCATTCTGGGCATAAGAAGATCCAGAACTAACAGGTCAGGTTCTTCCTCTTCAATTTTAACCAGAGCATCCTCGCCATCATTGGCAGTACGTACCTCGTATCCCTGCGACTCTAGGACAGCAGCTGTTATCCTCTGCATCTCGGGGTCATCATCAGCAATCAGAACTTTTGCTCCAGCTATTGTCGGTTGCTCCTCCTCCTCAAGGGGTGGGGCCGATTCAAAGACCTTGGGTAAGGCAACAGAAAACTTTGACCCTTTTCCAGACTCCGGGTCAGGACTTTCTGCCCATATACTGCCACCGTGAGCTTCAATTATTCTTTTGGCTATGGCTAATCCAAGGCCAGCCCCTTCGGTATCCAGCCGCATACCTCGGTAGAAATCAGCAAATATCTTTGGCAGGTCTTCCGGCGCAATACCTACACCTGTATCGGTGACCTCTATATGAATTTTGTCATCCGTATCCCTGGAGTTGATTGTCACCAGACCACCCTTGGGAGTAAACTTGACACCGTTGCCTAACAGATTGGTAAAGACCTGACGCAAGCGTTTTGGTATTCCAAGGACAAATGCAGACGTATTAGAAGCATTGTTTTCTATTACTATCCCCTTATTCTGGGCAATACCAATAACATCACTTATAGAAGCTGCTATCACATCAGCCAGATCCACTCTTTCAAAATCTACTCCTCTAATTTCAACATATGAGATATCTAGGATGTTGTCTATCATATGGATAAGGTCTGATATTCTCTGTTTACCCCCCTCCAGTAACTCCTTCTGCCTGCTGTTAATTTCTCCTACATAACCGCCGGCTACGGCGTCTATAGAGCTCTGCACGGTGGCAAGAGGTGCTCTCAGATCATGGGATGTAACTGATAACACGTGGGCAAGTGTACGTTTTGCTTTTGACAGTCTATCAGACACAAGTTTAATGATTTCCTGGCTCACCTTGTAACCTAGTTCCAGGTCTTCATCACACAGCTTACGGACTAGGTCTCCGTTGAAGACAAGTAATACGCTATTCTCGATGGCTATCGCAGAGTTACTGTTAACCGGCACATCCGAAATCGCTGGGTATCCAAATACTTCATTCTGTTCCAGTACATCTATTACTGCCTGTCTCCTTGTACGCGAGCCAATGCGGACCTCCATCTCAAGCGCAACTTTGCCCTGTTTAACAATATAGAAACTATCTACCTTCTCACCCTCGGCGAAGATTCGCA
>Ga0315537_1000246_pt1 | contig 40604 bp, 30 predicted proteins | sample SalMarSW160270MG_FD_203091 | JGI IMG/M metagenome (GOLD analysis project Ga0315537, IMG submission 203091) | Salt marsh sediment microbial communities from the Plum Island Ecosystem LTER, Massachusetts, United States - Salt Marsh Sediment SW1602-70 ... | reverse complement strand
CACTTTGGGAATTGAAACAACGATGCCCTATTTATGGGCTATACAGAAAATAAATTACCGACTTAAGAATTTAGTCGGACAATAGTGATTTTTTATATTAAAAAACCTGTATTTTTCTTTCAGTTCACCAGTTTTAATATCAAGCTTGAAGATATAAGATCCGTTACCCCCGTCATTAAGCGCATAAATATCATCTTCATGGAAAGACATACCGGATATTTCACCCAGCAACAGGCTTATACTTAGCTGAGAATCAACCTTGAGAGTATTGATACCCTGCGCTTTAAGATGACCACTTATAAACAGTAAGATAATTAACAATATACACGTTATTCCTGCAGTATGTATCCGCATTTTAGTCTGTGTATAGTCAGTTACAAGACAATATTGTATTTACCGCAGTTTAAGCACCTCGCTAATTTTGTCAAACAGGCCGGTATTTTCATAAAAACCGGTGAATTCTTCTGCCCCGGCTCCGAAGGCAAAAACAGGCACTATAACTCCTGTATGTCCAGTGCTTGAGAATGTTGCCAGTATAGAATTATCTTCCAGGTTACCCCCTGGAATTGTCATACCTCCGGTTTCATGATCAGCAGTTACTATCACCAATGTACTAGGATCTTGTGCAGCAAATTGGAGCGCTACACCTACAGCTACATCAAGATCCCATGTCTCTTCAATAACATAATTTGGATCATTTTCATGTCCTCCCCAGTCAATCTGCGATCCTTCAACCATCAGGAAGAACCCCCTGTTGTTACGATTAAGCAGTTCAATAGCTTTATGTGTAGCTTCGGCGAGCATATAACCCCTGCCCTCCGAATACCTCGGCATATGCATATCGGCCAGTAATCCTGCTACTTTGTCAGCACTGGCTTCCTTTAAGGTTTCAATTGTGTACACAACTTCATAGCCATCATTTTCGAGCACCCTTATCAGGTCCCGCTGATCTCTCCTGTTAGCAAAATTTGACTTTCCGCCTCCAATAAATACATCAGGCTGGTTCCTGACAAAATCAAGGGCAATTCCTTCATAATCATTCCTGGTTACATTATGAGCAACAAACGATGCCGGTGTTGCATGAGTAACCGCACTGGTACTAACTACCCCATATGACATCTTTTTCTGATCCCTTAATAATTCAGTAATAAGATCAACCCTGTTACTGTCAGGATCCATACCAAGCATACCGTTGCGGGTTTTTTCCCCTGATGCCATAGCGGTACCGGAAGCAGCTGAATCAGTTATATAATTATCATAAGATTGTGTCTTCATGAAACCTATATGCCTGGAAGATGTCATATTCAGGCTGTACCCGCTTACAGTCATAGTTGCCGAAACCTGTGTAATGCCCATACCATCACCTATTAACAGAATTATCTTCTTTACCCTTGGTGCCGGGCTTTCAGGCTCTTCAACATAGACATCAGTAAATGAAGAAACAACAAATGCTATAGCAAATAATAAAACTGTTATTTTTATTCTTAGCACTATTATATTTTTTCTCATTATTATTAATTATTTAGCACAAAAAGCACTGTAAAATTTCCTTTTATACGTATACGGCTGACATACATTTTTGGTTTTAATAATTACAAAGTTAACCTCTTAAATTTATTAATGAACTATTTATGCTTATTTTGCCATTAACCAGTTTAAACGATGGCGTGGATTTCAAATCCACACCTTGCTCTGTCAACAATTTATACTTATTTTGAATGCTAAAGAACTACATAATTATTAACACTATTTTATATTGTTTTGTTTAAATTGTGAATAGAGATTGAATATATTTTTTATAAATAAATGGTAACAACTGGTTTAGATAATTTCAACAGGCTCGTACTTCCGCTGATCAGGAATAAAAAAACAGGAGTATTATGTCATGCTTCAAGCACAAACAGGGAGTTTAAACATATAATTGATTTAGTATATCATTCGGAATCCAGTGTACTGGAAGCAATTTTCGGACCCCAGCATGGTTTATTTGGCCAGACTCAGGATAATATGATAGAATGGGAAGGATATACTCATCACAGCTACAGGGTGCCGGTTTTCAGTTTATATGGTAAAACGCGTAAACCAACCTCGGAAATGCTTGCCAATACAGAAATCCTGATAGTTGATTTGCAGGATGTTGGCACAAGGCCCTATACATATGTATGGACTTTAAAACACTGTATGGAAGCATGTGCAGTAAAGGATATACCTGTAATTGTGATTGACAGACCAAATCCTCTTGGGGGAACAAAAAGAGACGGGGCTCTGCTGAAGAAAGAGTTCTATACTTTCGTTGGTGGTGCTGAAATTCCACTCTGCCATGGAATGACCATCGGAGAAATCGCCCTCTTTATGAATGAAAAAGAAGATATCAACTGCAGCCTGACAATCATAAAAATGGAAGGATGGCAGAGAGCAATGACCTGGTCAGATACAGGATTACCCTGGATACTCCCCTCGCCAAACATGCCATCAATCAATACAGCAATAGTATATCCCGGTATGGTGCTTGTGGAAGCCATGAACATTTCGGAGGGTCGTGGCACCACTCTGCCGTTTGAATTATGTGGAGCTCCATTTCTAGAAATTAATAAAATCATTGCAGAACTCAACAAAATGAAAATACCTGGGTGTGCTTTCAGACCGCACAACTTTATCCCAACTTTCCACAAATTTGCAGGCGAATACTGTAATGGCATGCAGATTCACGTTACGGATAACGAATTATATGAACCTGTATATACAGCTGCATGTATTTTTAAAAAAATAAATAAAATTTCCGGCAGTCTTGAATTTAAGAATCCACCTTATGAATATGAAGATGAGCTGATGCCCTTTGATATACTTTCCGGCGACAGCCTGCTGAGAAAAGCCATTTCAGACGAGGGCTCACTGAACCATGAAAGGGAGAGATGGAAAGATGAAATAAGCAATTTCAATAAGGAATTTGAGGAATATTCACTTTATAAATCTTAGTGCTGCACTGGTTTAACAGCATCAAGTTCTATTTCAAACAATAGGTCATCCCTGCATACAGTACCATTAACAGCCAGGATATATGAAGAGTCAATATTATTTAACATGCAATAATTAATGAAGTACTTTTCAACTTTGGTATCCGGGAAATAAGCAATGGAACGCACAACATTATCCCATCCGTATTGCTCATTGATCATAATAGATTTCAATACTTCCATTGTATGTTCAATCTGCTTTACAATACTGTCCTTATGAAGCGTTTCCCCACTGCTGTTTATTGAGGCTGTTCCGCTTATAATAAGTCTTTTTGATGTATTAAAGCTGATCTCCACTGCCCTGCTGAATGAACTTTTATAATCTATCGCGGGGCATTGCATTGGCGATTCAACCATTCTTATAATACAGTCATCTTCTTCCTTTCCAAGTGCATATGCACTAATCGACAAGGATTTACCATTTAAATTACTTAGCCCTATCCCTGTACTGGCCGGTATGAAACCATCAAAAAGATTCTCTTCATTATAGAAATTAGTCCTGGCACGGTTCAGTTCATCATACCAGTTAAGGATATTATCAATATACAGCCATGTACGGGCCAGATCACCATAGCTAATATCATTCTTTTCAAGAATGCGTTTCAGGGCCATGAATGTAGAATAAGCCTGGCTGTAATAATCGCTCTGTTCATTGGAAGTTACATTACTTATAAAATACAATTCTGAGCCATAATGATCCAGTGATTTCACACAGGTATCTCCGGGGTACTCCCTTAATTTAACGTGCTTGCTATCAGTACAAATTAACTGCACATGGTGACCTTTAGAGTAATTATGGTATAATAATATTAACGGTATCATTTTTTTAAGTACACCTTTATTGACATGGCTTTTAAATCCAAAGCCAAAAGCCAGTAATACTTCAAGCTGGTGATCCTCAAGGTAAGCTGATAATTTCTTCAGGGCAGAAAAAACATCGCTGGATTTTGCTATATGAAAGTTAATATAAAAGAATGAATGATCAGGGTATTCCTCCTTGATTTTTATCAATTGGCTGTTATCACTTGTACTGGTTTTCTCCCTGCTAATTCTCATTCTGTTCCAGCTGCTGTAACCTGTTTAATATAGCGATTCTCTGATCATTGTCAAGACCATTATTCTCCAGTGCTTTATTGAGTATTTTCTTTGCTTCATTCATCTCATCCTCATTTATAAAAATGCTTGAAAGAAGGAAGTATGAATCGAAGAATAGAGGATCTTTTCCAATAATATTTTCAAGTATCTTTTTTGCATCCCCTGCTTTTCCCGATTTAACCAGGTAGAAAGCATGAGTATATGCATATTTCAAATTATCCGGTGCCCATTCCATAGCCTTCCTGCTTAGATTTAATGCCTGTTCAATATCATTTTCAGATTCCAGAACAGCAAGATTATAAGCAGCTACAGCATTTTTTTCACTTACATTAAGCAGACGTCTGAAATACTGTATTGACAGTTCATGCTTACCTGTTTCACCATATAATAAGGCCAGGTTAAGTAACGCTGTCTCATGATTAGGGGAATATGAAAGAGCTCGTGTAAACATCTCTTCTGCCATGGTGTAGTTACCCTGCAATGAGTAAACAAAACCAGCATTGACCATTGGCATTATTGCCTCAGGAAAGATTTTTATTGATGTATTATATGCTTTCAGGGCTTTTTCGAAATCATTAATATTACTGTAGTAATTGCCAAGGTTATAATGTGCTGACCAGTCATCAGGATGTGTTACAAGTGAGTTTTCATATTCGTTGAGAGCCTCAGAAATTTTCACTCTGTTTGAATCGTTAATATAGTTTTCAGGAAATGTACTAATAGAAAATGCTGCATTGAGCCTGACCAGCCTGTAATCATCATCAACAAGCTCTGTCAGTCGTTTAAAAGCTTGCTTTGAATCATTACTGTACAGGCTGTGTGCAGCCGCTCCCCTTACCAGTGGAGATTCATGGTGCGTTAGTTTCAGCATCACTTCCCACTTAGCCGTGTCATTACAATTTTCAAGCAAACGTATAAATGATGTTGTATAAATCTTATCAAACCTTTCATTTTCAATACCTATAAGTATTTTATCCAGTTCTGACCAATTACCTTCCCTGGCATTTCTTATAAGATAACCATTTGCCACTGTTTCTTGCTGATATTCATGCTTATGTGTCTTCCGTATTTCCTTCTCTGCCCATTCTGCTGTTTTGTCGTCATGGCATATATTGCAGGCATTGGGCGAACCAAAAGCCATTGTAGACCGGGGCATAGGTGGGCGGAATGAATGATCACTCCTATTCATTCGTGCAAAAGTTGTTTTAGGCATGTGGCAGGAGACACATTCACTCCCCGGTGAATCTGTCGTATGAAATGTATGGGCACTCACATTATTCACCTTTTCAGAGTGGCAGGGCATACAAGCATCGTTCGTGTTCTCCCCTGCAAAACGATATCTGCCACTTGAGGTATGGCATCTCACGCAGTGCATATCGCTGCTTGCAGCACATTTATTCATTTCCCATGTTGTCATTGTATAGTTCTCACCCAGGTCACGCCCATCAGCATAGAAATCAGGATTTTCAAGCGTTATGAGATCAAAATAATCGTAAAAACGTGAACCTGGTTCAAATTCCTGGGCAATCACAGATGCCTTTGCATGGCATGATCCGCATGCAGCATTATGCTGCTCCGGTGTGTATTCACTGGTCTGTACAATCTTAAGATCGCCAGGTATATTCCCCTCCCCTGCTTTTACACATTCTACTATATGCTCATAACTTGGTCCATGACATGTCTCGCAGTTTATACCCGGTTCCCTCCATGTAGTATTATAGGTATTATTAGCAAGATCATAATTTGTCTCCAGCTGACTCACATGACAATTATAACAGGTTGTATTAAAAGTATATAGGTGATTCATCCAATCCAGTGGCGCATCTTCAATAGTCTCAAAATGTCTTACCCCGCTTTCCGGGTTATTATACCAGTTGTCAGTTTTGGAGTCGTATGCCAGGGGAAGAACCTGCAGCCGGCCACCAGTTAATGGAGTCAGGAAATAATAAATATACTTTCCACCCATGGTATGGACAGCCGGGTATTCAGTTGTCTCTCCGGATCTATTTGTTTCTTTAAAAACCAGTGTGTCTCCATCCAATGAAACCTCAAACACATCAGTCCCGACTTTAATTTCCTGATTAAATGATCGTATATTATTTTCAACAAATTTCCTGGTTACAGATTGCATTGCCAGGCCATGGTGTGAATCATGCCACAACTGGTAAAACCTTTCATGGCATGGATGACAGCTTTCACTACCCGAGTAGGTTGCTATCTCATTGCCAAGTCTGTCAGATCTTGTTTTTCGTAACATGATAATTGCTGTAATGCCTAATATTATTACCAGCAAAACAAAAAAAGGCAGATAAAATCTGGATTTCATAGTAACTGTTTTATGACTGATATGAAAGCAACCATCTCACTCAAATAAGCCTTCGTCTCTTACAAGGATCAGTATACTGGATTGTGATACAACCACATATTTTTCCTTATTGAATTCTATTTCAACAGCTGTATTCTGCATATAAACAGCAAGATCTCCTTCTTTGGGCTGTAAAGGAACATATTGGGGTTCCTCATTTCTTCTCTTCCAGGGTTCATCCACATCGGTAACTGCAGGAATAGGATATCCGGGTCCCACTTTAAGAACGTATCCTACCTGCACCTTCTCATTCTCCTGAACGCCTGGAGGAAGATAAAGACCCGATTTAGTCTTTGACTGTGGAGTTTTGGGTTTTATAAGTATCCTGTCACCTACAACTATTAACTTGTTAAGATCTTTTTCATCTAAAAGTACATTCATCACCTCATTTTTTCAGTAAGTACAGACAAATTTATATATTATTTTCTGATAAGGTATTTTTTCGGAATATTTGTAAAAAAATTGACGGTGTATATTTCATTTATACTTGTTGAACCAAAAGTACCTGAAAATATAGGTGCGGCTGCACGTGCTATTAAAACTATGGGGTTCGGGAAGCTATGTCTTGTTAACCCCTGCGAATATAAGACAGGGAAAGCACGATGGCTGGCCCATGGTTCAAATGATATCCTTGATGATGCACAGGTTTTTACAAGCCTGGGAGCAGCTGTTGAGAACAATGATTTAGTTGTCGGTACCACTGCCAGGCACAGGATCTCTAAAAGTGAATATATTGATCTTGAACAGCTCAAACCCTTCCTGGAGGCAAGGTATGATAAGTATAATAAAATCGCACTGGTTTTCGGCAGGGAAGAATCAGGTCTAACTAATGAAGAGATAACACTATGTGATATAACAAGCACAATTTCAATGGCAGTACCTTTCCCCTCCCTGAACCTGTCCCAGGCGGTAATGATATATGCATATATGCTGAGCGACAAGGAAGGGCCTGCGGATATTAATGATGAACCAATCCAGGGAACGGAGTCCCTCAGGTTACTTAAAGACAAAATAGAAACACTGCTTTCAGGCACAACAATAAGTAGTAATAAGGTCTTAAAAGGCAGGATAATGGAACGATTATCCCTGGCTTCAGGAAAGGATATCAAATTATTGCATTCAGTAACGAACTCGCTGATTAATAAATACGGAAAGGAACAACAATGATATATCTTCTGCTCTGTATAATAACAAGTGTAGGTATTATGGTTGTTTTTAAGATAGCCGGCAATATGAAACTTGATACTTTCAGGATCATTGTCATAAATTATCTTACTGCCTCCATTCTTGGATTCATTATAGGTGGTCTTCCGGAAAGATCTGACTTTAATGCCGGATGGATGCCCATGGCCATAATAATAGGGATACTTTTTATAGTAGTATTCTTTTTAATAGCCCTTTCCACACAAAGAGCAGGTATAGCTGTCACCTCGGTCGCTGCGAAGATGTCAGTCGTAATACCAATCACTTTCTCATTATTCTATTTTAATGAACCAATAAGTGTCCTTAAAATAACAGGTATATTGCTGGCCCTCACATCGGTCTTTATGACAACATATAACAGAGATAAGACTAAGAATAAAGGTATCCTGGTGGTATTATTGCCCATTATAATTTTCTTTAGTGCAGGTTTTATCGATTCACTGATCAAATACACACAGGAAGTGCATATCGCTGATCACAGCACTGTAATGTTCTCCTCTATATTGTTTTCAATATCTGCTATAATGGGAGTGATTTTCAGTTTGTTCAGGAAAGGGGTTTTAAAACCCGAAAAACTCCTTCAAATTATTCTTGCAGGTATTATACTGGGTATAGTGAACTTTTTCTCACTGTTTGGTATCATAATGGCGCTTGAAAGTAATATTTTTGACAGTTCAATAGTCTTCGGTATTAATAATATGGGAACAGTAGTACTATCTGTAATAATTGCTCTTATCTTCTTCAGTGAGAAACTGAGTAATCTTAACAAAGCAGGCATTGTACTGTCAATATTAACCATTGTTTTTCTAAGCTATCTTTAGGTTTAATAAATGAAAGACGAATACAGGACCATAAGGGAGGAATCAAGGGGCCTGTTCAAAGACAGGGGAAGCAAATTTATAGCTATTGCCAGCCCTGTGCATTCTGCTTATGGCATAAAGGAGGTACTGGACAGGGTAAAAAAGCAATATCACGATGCACGCCATCATTGCTATGCTTATAAATTGGGTACCGGGGATGATGACTGGAGAGTGAATGACGACGGTGAACCATCGGGCACAGCAGGTAATCCTATTATGGGTCAGATAAAGTCCTTTAAGCTTACCAATATCTTAATTATTGTTGTGAGGTATTTCGGTGGTACTTTGCTTGGCAAAGGAGGCCTGATAAATGCATACCGCAGTGCAGCCAGTGATGCACTGGAAAATGCCGAAATAATAAAGAAAACGGTAGATTATACTTACCATTTGCATTTCCCCTATTCAGTTATGAACGAGGTAATGAAAATAATCAAGGAAGAAAACCTGCAAGAAAGCGACCAGGTTTTTGAAATGGACTGTACGATGAAAATACATTTCAGGGCATCACTGGAAAAAAGAATCAGGAGTAAACTTGAATTAATAGATAAACTTCAATTTAAAAAGGTGAAATAATAGATTTATTATTCTCTATTTATAAATTAATTGTTAACAAATAAGTTTAAATAATTCATAGTTTTTAACTTTGCTTAATCAACAAATTTTAATCACCTAAATCACTGATTAATGAAGAATAAGAGCCTGGTATCGATCGATGACCTCACTACCGATGAAATGGTATCCATACTCGATCTGGCCGAAGAATTCGAAAAAAAACCAATCCAGCCAATTCTGGAGGGAAAAGTAATAGCCACCCTCTTCTTTGAACCTTCAACACGTACACGCCTGAGTTTTGAGAGTGCAATATCACGCCTTGGAGGCAAAATAGTAGGTTTCACAGATGCCTCGTCTTCCAGTGTAACCAAGGGAGAAACTCTTAATGACACCATTCGCACAGTTAATAATTACTGTGACCTGATAGTAATGAGACACCCTATAGAAGGTAGTGCACGCCTGGCCAGTGAGATAGCCGATATACCCGTAGTAAATGCAGGTGACGGAGCAAACCAGCATCCAACGCAGACAATGCTCGACCTTTATTCTATAAGAAAAACGCAGGGTAGCCTGGATAACCTGAATATCTTCCTCGTTGGTGATCTCAAGTACGGGCGTACGGTACATTCATTATTAATGGCAATGTCGAGATGGAATACTACCTTTAATTTCATCTCTCCTGAAGAACTGAAGATGCCTGTTGAATATAAGCTATATCTTGATAAGCTCGGATTAAAATATTATGAACATTCGGACTTCACGGATATAATAAATGAAGCTGACATTATTTACATGACCCGGGTTCAGAAAGAACGTTTCAGTGATCCCATAGAATATGAAAAAGTTAAAAACGTTTACGTACTGCGAAACAATATGCTGCGTGACACCAAAGACAGAATGAAAGTACTGCATCCATTACCGAGAGTCAATGAGATACATCCTGATGTTGATACAAATACGAAATCATATTATTTCCAGCAGGCTCTTAACGGGGTTTATACCCGGCAGGCTATTCTAACCCGTTTACTTGAGCTGAAATAAAAATCTGTAACCATGAAAGAACCCAAACAATTAAGTGTAAGCGCAATTGAAAACGGAACAGTAATCGATCATATACCGGCATCCAACTTATTCAAGGTTATACAGATCCTGGGCCTGGATAAAATAAATAATCAAATCACTTTCGGGACAAACCTTGAAAGCAAGAAACTGGGTCGCAAGGCAATTATTAAACTGGCAGGTATATTTTTTGAGGATGATGATATTAACCGCATAGCTCTTGTTGCGCCGGAAGCTAAACTGAATATTATAAAAGGATACGAAGTTGTGGAAAAAAGTATTGTGAAAGTACCTGACGAGATAATCGGTATTGCCAAATGTGTAAATCCTAAATGCATTACCAATTTCGAGTCGGTGACTACCAGGTTCAAGGTTGTGTCCAAGAAAAATGTTGCGCTAAAATGTCATTATTGTGAAAAAATAACCGACCAAGAGCATATGGTTATACTGTAATGAGCATTAACGTATCCTGTCATAGGATTTAATCAGTAATTCATCTTTTAGAATATTCCTGAAGGCCAGGTAACCAAATATTGAACCTATAATAGGAAAAGTAAGTTTAATATTGAAGATCAGTTCGGCTTCCAATTTACGACTCGTATAGAAAATATAGAACAGCATAATCAGAAAAGCACCTATCAGAAGCAGAGCAGAAAAAACAGTAATCCTTATCTGTAGTTTACGTCGTCGGTAAAGAAAAATTGCCATCAGAAACAGTACCGGTACTGCTATAAGTATTACTGTCAGCGGAAGGCTTTTCTCAATTACATCTCTGACAACCCCACTATCAACTGAACAGATGCCTTTAAAATTCAACTCATAAGTTTCGTTAGCATCGCCTACTAATCTGACTATAGGCCCTTTAAGCAAAAATCCTGATAAAGCGGCGGCAACAGCCAGGTAAAGGGTCTGTATTCTCTGAATCATATAATTCTTGATTTTGTTCTATGCAAAATTACTTCCTTTTTTGGAAATACATCCAATCAAGGTAATATAATATTTTAAGGGATAAACTGTTTGTCATATCTGTGTCAAACATATGCCTCAAATTCTCCGCGAAATCATAGTATATCTCATCAGAATCTGCATAGATTGAATTTTTCCAGACAAGTGACATCTCACTGCCAGGTGCAAATCTCCAGGTATACACCATATCTATATTAAATGCATTGTAATTATAATCATGGTTATTGTCATATACCACAGGATCAAGAGAGCCATCACTCAGCAGAAGATAGTAATCGCCAAGGTAGTCAGCCCTGGACCAATAATGACGCATCCTGAAAGTAAGATACATATCAGCAATAAAGATATATTCGCAATTAAGTGTTGTAGATATTGTGGAATTATCCCTTATGCCAAAAAAGATATCCTCATTATCGATGGAAACAAATCCTATATCATTTATTTTCTTTTCGTATGAAACATTTAAACCCACAACAGCTCTTGATGACAGTTTCACCTCAGGTTCTGCTGAAACTGAATAATTTACCTGATTCCTTGCAGAGAAAATCTTTGTAGCAGATATGGAAAAATCAAAATAAAGTATCTTACTCTTATCTGTATCAAACTTAAGGAATCCCATTACTTCTTCCGGCCTGTGATAATACCTGCCTGACATCCTTGGTTCATAGTAATCATCCTCGCCACCAGGTTTATATTCAGACCTTATCATAAGAGACCAGTAGTTACTGAATAATATCATTGAATTCAAACTGATTGAAGACCCTGTAAATAGCCGGGGACGATATAACTGGTTGTAATTAAATGACAGGGTGTTTCTCGTAGTATAAATTTTCCAGAAAGGCTGGAAGGTATTATACGAGATTTCAATGGAATTATTAAATTCATTATTGCGCCGCAGGTAACCCATGTCATTTGGGTCATAGGTGTCTGATAAAGCTGATAGAGAGTATGAGGCCCTGAATTTTCCACCGGTCTTACCACCTTTTAACTCATATGAATGACCAAATTCATTATCTGCTCCAGTGTAATATTTCTGGCTTATAGTACCCCTGGCTGAAACAGAATACTGTTTGGTACTGTTCTGTATTTTAAACTCGGCGCCTGAAACGTTTGCATTATACTTTTCATAATTCTTATCCCATGGTTGCCACACATTTGTATTCATCAGGCTTACAAAGGAGCCGTTTTTAAGTGTCTGGTCTAGGACTACCATATTGAAATTGGTAAAGGGTCCGGATGTTACTTTTCTTTCCTGTCCTGACAGGGTATCACTTAAAGAGGCGAACATTTGTTTAGTAAAAGCATTAAAGAAACCTATGCCAAGACCGGATTTTGTACGACCTGATACCTTGGTCGCATTCAGAAGTGAAGATTCCCGAGGGCTATAACTGACAATTTCATTATCCCTTAAACTATCAACCATATTACCATGATACCTGGGGATGGCCCCTATGCGCCTTGAATAAAAAATATCTCCACGGTTAAAGAGTTCCGTGCCTTCCATAAAAAAAGGCCTTTTCTCATTGTATTTAACCTCATATGGTGTAAGGTTTAAAACCACGTCATCTGACTGAACCTGTCCAAAATCAGGTATCAATGTTGCATCAAGTGTAAAGCTCTCATTAATACCATATTTTATATCAACTCCTCCGCTGGCAGTATAATCGGGTTTATCACCGTCAAATTTTTCTATATAACCTGAAACATAAGGTGTAAAACTGAGACGGATCGGGGGGACTATATCAGACAGGTTGGTTACTTCTCCCAGGTGATTGAATGTTGATCCGGCTTCCCTGTCTACGTAATTCCATGACGATACTTCCCTGTATCGCCTGATCTCCCGCCAGAAATTAACTCCCCATGTCTGAACCTGGTCTGAAGGAAAGCGAAGTGCTGAATATGGTATCTTTATTTCAGCCACCCAGCCAGAGTCTGTAATCCTGACACTACTGTACCATACTGCATCCCAGCTTTTGTCGGCGTGGCCCCATCCGCTTCCTCCTGCCTCTGATGATCTGGCTTTCATATCTGATTGTACACCGGATGCTGACACCTTGAATGTTTCACCATTCAATCCGTCATTAAAAGTGCTTATATCCACATAAAAAAAGTCTGCATTGAGGTCATTGTCATTATCCCTCTGCCCCAGGTGCCTGTAAATACTGTCAGGAGAGTTGTCATACAGTACAGCAGCAATATAAACAGCTTCATTATCAAACAAGAACCTTACCTCGGTTTCAAGCTTGGAAGGCTGTCCTCCATAAGGGGAGTACTGTACAAAATCACCAGCAATATTGGAAGCATCCCATACCGGTTCATCAATAAATCCATCGACATCCGGAGGTTCAGTTGTTCTTACCGCGACAAGGCTTTTATTATCAGTAGTAACCTGCGCATTAATAATGTCAATATTAAATATTGATTCAAATAAAACAAGGGCAGTGAACAGGATAAATCGAAATTTCATAAATGAATCCAATTCTTAACAAATAAAGCATCCACAATAGCTATGTAAGTGATGTTATTGTATAAAACTACTTTCTTTTCTGGAAATACATCCAATCAAGGTAGTATAATATTTTCAGGGATAAACTGTTTGACATTCCTGTATCAAACATATGCCTCATATTCTCACTAAAATCATAGAATATCTGATCAGAACCTGAGTAAATTGAATTTTTCCAGACAACTGACATTTCACTGCCGGGGGCAAATCTCCAGGTGTATTTCACGTCAATATTCCATGCATTGTAATTATAATCATAATTATTGTCATTGTCTGCTTCAGTTAAAGAACCATCCCTGTTAAGTATATAATACTGGTCGAGGTAATCGGCTCTTGACCAGTAATGTCGTAAACGTACTGACAGATAAGAATTGGCAGAGAATATGAATCCTGACTGAAACATGTTCTCAATAGTGGTATTATTCCTCAGGCCGAAGTATATCATTTCCTGCTCATCTTCGTAGCTGACATAGCCAATATCATTTAAACTGTTTCGCACTTGAATCTCGTAATCCAATGAAAACCTGTCAGAGATCTTTAATGTGGGACCGAATGAGTATGAGTATTGATACTGATCATATGGCGACCATATTTTATTATAGCTGAAGCGTATATTTGCTGAGAGCTTCTTACTGCGGTCGGAACTTAACCATGCACTTGTTGAAAGCTCTCTTCCACGGTGATAATACCATCCTTCGACACGGGGTTCATAATAATCATCTTCTCCCTCTGGTTTATATTCTGCCCTCAAAAAAACTGTCATATGATTAATGAATGTTACATTTGAACTGAGGTTAAACTCTGATCCCGTGAACACTCTTGGTTCATACAGCATCAAATGTCTGTACGTTATAGAATTCCTTGCATTCAGAATCTTCCCAAATGGCTGATAAATATTATAGGAGACACTCAGCTGGTTCTGTAATTCATTATTTCTCCTCATGTATCCCATATCATTATGGTCATAAGTATCAGATGACGCTGTAATTTCATATTCGAGCCTGAACGCTCCACCTGTTTTGCCACCACTTAACTGGAAAGCATGACCGAAATCGTTCTCAATATCTTTATAATACTTCTGTGATACTGCTGCCTGGCCTGATACAGAATAGTACCTGGTTTTGTCCTGGATATTGAATTCCGTACCAGTTACATTTGCGTTATAGAAATTCTCATCATTCTCTGCATTACGCCATACATTGGTGTTAATCAGGCTTATATATGAATTATTTTTCAGGCTCTGGTCGAGTACTATCATATTATAGTTTGTGAACGGATCAGTCAGTACCTTCCTGGTCTCATCGGTTTCAGCATCTTTAACCGTGGCATACATAGTATTAGTCATGGCATTAAAAACACCTATTCCAAGCCCTGATTTTGTTCTTCCTGATACTTTTGTAGCATTTATCAACGATGATTCCTGGGGATTATATATTACTTCTTCCGTTGGACTCAGATTTTCATATGCTTCATAATATCCTTTTGGAGTGGATCCAATTCGCCTTGAATAAAATATGTTTCCCTTATTGAATAATTCTGTACCTTCCATGAAGAAAGGACGTTTTTCATTGTAACGTACTTCATATGGACTCAGATTAAGCACCTGGTCATCAGATTGAACCTGTCCAAAATCCGGTACCAGTGTAGCATCAAATGTAAAAGACTCACTAATACCATATTTAAGATCGAGGCCTCCATTATATGTGAATCCTACACCCGCTTCGTCAGGATTCTGCTCCAGGTAAGCTGAAACATAAGGTGTGAAAGACAAGCGTAATGGAGGTTCTATATCTCTTATCTGGGTCATCTCACCAAGATGATTGAAAGTGGAACCTATCTCCCTGTCAACATAGTTCCATGACGACTGTTCCCTATCACGCCTTACTTCTCTCCAGAAGTTAATCCCCCAGGTCTGTACCTCATCTTTGGGAAACCGTAATGCAGAATAAGGTATTTTTATCTCTGCTATCCATCCATTCTCAACTATTGATGTATTGCTCTCCCATACAGCATCCCATGTATCACCCCTGTGGTTAAAACCATCAGAACCGGTTCGCGGTGGCCTGTCAGACTGCACGCCTGAGACAGATATCTTAAAAGTTGCACCGTTAATACCATCATTATACGGACTTATATCAATTGTAAACTGGTCGGCATTAAGACCATAATCAGAATCCCTCTCCCCCAGTTCCTTGTATATACTGTCAGGATTGGGATCATACATCATTGCACCAACATATATTGCCGAATTATCATAAAGAACCCTTACCTCGGTACGATATTTACTGGGAGAACCGTTATAGGGTGAATATTGAATAAACTTATCTGCTAAATCAGCATACATCCACTGTTTATCATCCAGCTTTCCATCAATGACCGGGGGATTGTCAATTTTTATTGCTGTGATGCTTTTTTGTTTCAACAGAGGATTATCTGGCCTGTCCTTTCTGTCCTTCCTGCCAGCACTGAGGGGAGTTGTAACCAGAACAGCTAAAAGAATAATCAGTAAGGAAACCCGTCTAAACATTATAATATTCATCAACACCTATTTAACTCTATAACAATATATTATATTTTTTGTTTTTCAACGGGTACAAAAATATATTAAAAAACCCATTCTATCTCAGCCAAAATCCAAATACGGTTAATACTTAACAATTTTTAACAGACTTGTTCTAGCCAGTGCTAAGGCAGGTATATATCTATTAGAGTAAAAATATTGTTGACAGAAGGAGATCGGCCTGATTTTAACATTTTTTAATTAACGGTGAACATTTTACCATAGCTAAATCAAATATTATTATTCATTTTTGTAAAGGTTTTGGAAATGATGTATAGAATGACAAACCCATTGACTATGTGTATCATGGCTGGTTATAACAAGGATATTATTGATTAAATTTAACAACTAATTATAGTCAGCCTTCCCGGATTAAATAATTCTGAATATGAAAAAGAAAAGAATCAGGTCGTTGGTAACCTTTTTAACGTTATTGGTATTATTAATTATTATTCTATATCCAAAATTTGGTAAACAGCTTTTTTCAAAGGATGATGATATTGTCAGCCGAAGTGGCAGAGAGCAACGAATTCTAAATGTGTCAGGTTTTATTATAACACCTTCAGTTATCAACGAACAAATCAATAGTAATGGTACTCTGATGCCTGATGAAGAGGTTGATCTATCATTTGAGACTTCAGGGAAAATTACAGGTATTTTCTTTAATGAAGGAACTCCTGTATTGAAGGGTGACCTTTTAGGTAAGATCAATGATCGCCACCTGCAGGCTCAACTTCTGAAGCTTGAAGCGCAGAAGAAACTCCTGGAAGAGAAGGAATACAGGCAAAGAGCTTTGCTTGAAAAGGACGCAATAAGCCAGGAGAGTTATGATCAAATTGTTACAGAACTTCAGTCAACAGAAGCTGATATACTACTTGTAAAAGCAAGGATAGCTGAAACAGAACTCAGGGCTCCTTTCGATGGAAAGATTGGTTTGCGATACCTGAGTGAAGGAAGTTATGTATCACCAAACTCAAAAATTGCACGGCTGGTGAAAATTAAACCATTAAAAATCGAATTTTCAGTACCTGAACGTTATGCAGGTGAATTGAAGCCTGGATTTCCCATCACATTTCGTGTTGATGGTTATACAGAGCTGTTTTATGCAAGCGTTTATGCAATTGACCCAAAAGTGGATTTAAACACCAGGACGATTGTTGTGAGGGCAATATACCCCAACAGGAATGAAGAACACAAACCAGGCAGATATGCCGGTATCAGTTTAAGATTGAACGAAGTGCATAATGCAATCTCAATACCAACTGAAGCCCTAATTCCTGAGATTGACGGTGAGAAGGTATACATCTATAAGGCAGGCAAGGCTCATAAGGTTCCGGTGAAAACCGGGTTAAGGACAGAATCAGCCATTCAGATAGTTGAGGGAATAAATTTCGGTGACACACTTATAACATCAGGCATTCTGCAAATGAGGGAAGGACTTCCTGTATTGCTGGATACACTTATAAACACAAGATAATATGAGTATTTCATCCATAAGCATACAGAGGCCTGTTCTTGCAACGGTTTTTTCTATCATAATAGTACTATTTGGAGTAATTGGTATGACATTTCTTGGTGTCAGGGAGTTTCCCAGTGTCGATCCTCCAATTATTACAGTCAGCACCTCTTATCCAGGAGCCAATTCTGATGTAATCGAAACACAGATAACTGAGCCACTGGAACAGTCGATTAATGGAATACCTGGCGTGCGTACCCTTACGAGTGTGAGTCGCCAGGGTAGCAGCAGGATAACAGTAGAGTTTGAACTCAGTGTTGACATGGAGACAGCAGCCAATGATGTAAGAGATAAAGTATCACAGGCACAAAGAAGGCTGCCAAGGGATGTTGATCCTCCCACTGTTTCAAAAGCTGATGCTGATGCCAGCCCAATCATGTTTATTGCCATACAGAGTAATAAACGATCTTTGCTTGAGATTTCTGAGATCGCAGAACTTACATTTAAAGAGCAGTTACAAACGATTCCGGGTGTCAGTTCCATTATGATCTGGGGTGAAAAAAGATATGCAATGCGACTTTGGCTTGACCCGGTAAAACTTGCAGGATACCATTTAACCCCTCTTGACGTGAGAAATGCAATATCAAGGGAAAATATTGAGTTGCCATCTGGCAGTATCGAAGGCAATACAACTGAACTTACAATCCGTACACTTGGACTGATGTCAACCCCTGAAGAATTTAATAATCTAATTATCAAACAGTCAGGTGATCAGATTGTAAGGTTCAGGGATATCGGGAGGGCTGAACTGGGACCTGAAGATATTCGTGGGATAATGAAGCTTAACGGTGTACCAACAGTAGGAAACGTTATTATCCCACAACCCGGTGCCAACCATATAGATATTGCCGATGAGGTCTACAGGCGATTGGAGTATATAAGAAAGGATCTTCCTGAGGATGTCAAGGTTGAAATAGGCTTTGATAATACTGAATATATCCGTACATCAATAAGAGAGGTGAGGAACACAATTTTAACGGCTTTCTCCCTTGTAATTATTATTATATTCTTCTTTCTTAGAAACTGGCGAACCACCCTTATTCCCATAATAGTCATACCGGTCTCACTGATAGGATCATTCTTTATAATGTACCTGGCAGGATTTTCCATAAATGTGCTCACAATGCTGGCTATTGTCCTGGCTATAGGACTGGTAGTTGATGATGCAATAGTAATGATGGAAAACATATATGTGAAGATAGAATCAGGAATGAAACCATATGATGCCGGCATCAAAGGATCAAATGAGATTTTCTTTGCTATTATTTCCACTACTATCACACTGATTTCCGTATTTATTCCAATAGTCTTTCTGCAAGGTATGACCGGAAGGTTATTCAGGGAGTTCAGTATTGTTATTGCAGGAGCAGTAGCAATATCATCCTTCGTTGCGCTTACATTGACACCAATGTTGTCAACAAAGCTTCTGAAGCAGCAAAAAAGAAAAGGATGGTTTTACAACAAGACAGAAAAGTTTTTTATCTCACTTAACAAGAAATACAAATCATCGCTTGAAACTTTCCTTAAACACAGAAGGTTTGCAATATTTATTTTGCTTGCAGCAGTAAGTTTGATAGTGATTTTATTTATTTCAATACCATCAGAAATGGCTCCCCTTGAAGACAGGTCACAAATATCGGTAAGTACTGTTACCCAGGAAGGAGCTACCTATGAATATGTTCTTGATTACATTGAAGACATAGCTGGACTGACCGATAGTCTTGTTCCCGAGACTGAAAAATTAACTGCCATGGTAAGAGGAGGTGGAGGAAATCTCCGGTTAGTCCTGGTTAAGCCGGGTGAAAGGGAACGTACCCAGCAGGAAATAGCCGATGCACTGGCTGGTGAATTAAGAAAAAAAACAAAGGCAATGGCAAGGGTAACCCAGCAATCCACATTTGGAGGAAGACGTTCAGGCTTACCTGTTCAATATGTGCTGCAGGCAACAAGCATAGATAAGCTGAGAGAGGTTATTCCTCCATTTATGGAAAGGGTAACCAATAGTGAGGTATTACAAATGGCAGATGTAAACCTGAAATTTTCTAAACCCGAATTGCAGATACATATTAACCGTGATAAAGCCAATGCACTGCAGGTAACAACACAAAATATAGGTCAAACACTTCAGTTGGCTTTGAGCGGACAGAGATTCGGGTATTTCTTTATGAACGGGAAACAGTATCAGATACTGGCTGAACTAGCCCGGGAGAACAGGAACAAACCCCTTGACCTGAAGTCTCTTTACGTAAGAAACAACTCCGGAGAAATGATACAATTTGACAACCTTGTTGATCTTACTGAAGAGACAGCACCTCCCCAGCTATACAGGTACAATCGCTTTGTTGCTGCTACTGTTTCTGCAGGACTGGCAAGGGGCAAGACAATAAGTGAAGGACTTGAAGAAATGGATAACATAGCTTCTGAAGTTCTTGATGATTCATTCAGGACTGCCCTTGCCGGCGACTCGAAAGACTTTAAGGAGAGCTCGTCCAGCCTTATGTTTGCATTCGTCCTGGCAATTATCCTCATATTCCTCGTTCTATCAGCACAATTTGAAAGTTTCCGTGACCCGATTATAGTCATGATGTCTGTTCCCCTGGCCCTTACCGGAGCACTTCTGTTTATCTGGTATTTCAATATCACTATGAATATTTTCAGCCAGATTGGAATAATTATGCTTATAGGGCTAGTATCAAAGAACGGTATACTAATCGTTGAATTCGCCAACCAGAGGAAAAGAGGAGGAATGAACAAATTAGAAGCCATCAAGCATTCCGCAGCGGCAAGGTTCCGTCCTATTTTAATGACCAGCCTTTCGACCATACTTGGTGTACTACCACTTGCAATAGGACTTGGTGAGGGTGCTGAAAGCCGTGTGGCAATGGGTGTTTCAGTTGTTGGCGGGCTATTTGTATCAACCTTTTTAACCCTCTATATTGTTCCTGCTATATATACATATATCTCAAGCGAAAGAAAAAACGGTGAAAATGAAAATTAAATTATTACTTATCATTATTCCAATATTCACTGGTATAAGTGTATCCCTAATGGCACAGGAGCCATACGATCTGAATAAATGTATAATAACCGGAATTGAAAAAAACTATTCTATTATTATTGCAGGTAATAAAAAATCGGTAGCCGACAATAATGCGACATTGGGAAATGCAGGCCTATTACCATCAGTCGATATATCGGGCAGGTACGGTGGTACTATCAATTCAACATATCAGAATCTTGCAGATGGAGGAGAAAACAACTCAATGGGTATACATAATTCATCTGCAACAACCGGTATGTCAGTTGGTTGGACAATTTTCAACGGATATAGCGCCCGTACGACACTTAAAAAACTGAATGAATTGAAAGCAATTGGAGAATTGAACACCCAGATGGCAATAGAGAACCTGATATCAAATATTGCTGCTGAATATTACTATTATATTCAACAAAAGCAGCTTTACCACAATCTTCAATTTGCTGTTGAACTTTCAAGGGAAAGGGTCAGAATAGATGAAGAAAGATACCTGTTGGGAGCCGGTTCAAAACTTCAGTTACTGCAATCCAGAGTCTACTTCAACTCAGATAGCTCAAGATTGGCAAGGCAAAATGAAGTGTTACGAGCATCAGAAATACGGCTTAACCAACTGATGGCAGTTGAGGATCTTGACCAAACACCCGTAATAATTGACAGTATATTGGATATAAGAGAAGACCTGATCTATGATCATTTAAATGACAAGGTTATGGCTAATAATACCTCCCTCCTTATTGCCAGGAGAAACAGGATTATATCAGAATATGATTACGATATCATTGCTGCGAGAAGTTACCCATATGTGACAGCTTCAACAGGCTATAATTACTCGTTTAACAAATATGAAGCAAGTTCAATCACGTCACAGCATACAAACGGGCTTAACTATAACATAAGTGTTGGTATGGACCTGTTTGACGGATTTAATAGAAAAAGGGAAAAACGCAATGCCATCCTTGAAACAAAAAATGTATCACTTCAATACCTTCAGGTTGAACAGGATATAATAGGAGATCTACTGACTTTGTTTTCCGGGTATTCAAATAATCTGAGGCTGCTTGAACTTGAAGAACAGAATCTTGCTACAGCTTCTGAAAACCTTGAAATAGCTTTTGAACGATATAAGCTCGGCAACCTCTCCGGCCTCGAACTCAGAGAAGTGCAAAAAAGTTTGCTTGACGCTGAAGAGAGGCTTCTCTCCGTTCAGTACCAGGTAAAAAGTGCTGAGATATCACTGCTACTGATCTCGGGGCAGATTATGGATTACCTTTAATCATAAAGACAAAAAAACGGTTTGTGCTTTTTATACAAACCGTCTCATATTTCCATTAAGTTAATATTAACCCTATAAATGATTAATAATTACCCAGTATCAACGGCAGGCCGTTTTCACCTGATCCCACCACAACAACTTTTGTATTGGGTGATTCAGCAAGCTTCAATGTAGCATCTATACCCTTCTGTGTAAGTATCCTGTCGGTAAGACTGGCACTTATTTCGCGATTGTAATTGGCTATACCTTCTGCTTCAATAAGTTTTCGCTCCGCCTCAAGTCTTTCCCTATCATTTACATATTTCATGGCAAGGGCTTCCTGCTCCCTTGTAAGTTTGCTTTCAATAGCTTTTTTGATATCGGGGGGTAACCCAATAGAACGTATCAGCAGGGCTTTCATTTCGATATTATTCTTCTCAAGAATAATCCCCGTTTCTTCAATAATAGAAGCTTCTACCTCACTCCTCTTGGTTGAATATATTTCCTCGGCCGTATAACGTCCTGTTACCTGTCGAACCGTAGATCTTACTTCCGGAATTACAAGCCTGTTAACATAATTTGTTCCGAAAATCTCATGCAGGTACCCGATCCTGTCATATATGGGATTGAACCTTACTGTTACATCCACATTAATACTCAAACCATTCTTACTAAGTACATCCATGGTCTCTTCACTTTTTTGTTCTTTTACATCATACTTGTAAAGCGAGTTCCATGGTGCAATAGCCTTTAGTCCTGTACCAACAATATTATCCTTAATCAGCTCACCGGTTATCGTCTTAAATACTACTGCCCTCTCGCCCGGTCGGATAATATAAAACATTCTACTTCCGAACAGTAATAAAAGTACAATGATAACTGCCAGTGAAATAATAATCGTTTGTTTTTGTTTCATTGCCATAATATTTTCTATTTATGTTTATTAGAATTACAAAAATAGTGTAAAATTGTTCTCTTTCTTTATATTACGGTTACTTTTTTCTAAATTGGTAATAAGATATCATTATATTTAAGCGAATCAAAATATGAAAGAGACTGAGCTCATTACAAACAATGATGGCAGTATTTTCCACCTGTGGCTTAAACCTGGAGAGGTTTCAGAAAAAATAATCATAGTAGGCGATCCTGGCAGGGTTGAAATGATAGGACAGAACCTTGACAGCATAAGGATTAAAAGAATTAACAGGGAGTTTTTTACAATTACCGGCATTTACAAGGGTAAAGAAGTAAGTATAATTTCAAGCGGCATAGGCACTGATAATATTGATATTCTTATTAATGAACTGGATGCTCTGTTCAATTACGATCTTAATAACAGGATTCAGTTAAATGAAAGAACGAGTCTTACTCTTGTCAGGTTAGGTACCTCTGGCGGGCTTCAGCCTGACCTGTTGCCAGGGCAGGCAATAATATCCGAAAAAGCAATTGGTTTTGATGCGGTAATGAACTATTACCGGGGAATAGAAGATATAACAGATATTGAATTCGAATCAGAATTTATGAAGTACACAGCCTGGTCTGCCAGACTACCCTATCCATATATTATTGGCGCAAGTGATGAACTTTTAAATAAATTTTTAGTAACCGGTTTTATAAAAGGTATGACTATCTCTACTCCAGGCTTTTATGCGCCGCAAGGTCGAAAACTTTCGCTCGCACCCTATGACGGGGAATTAAATGATAAGATAATGACTTTCAGGTATAAGGGCAGCCGTATTTTAAACTATGAAATGGAAAGTTCGGCACTTTACGGGCTATCTGCCTTACTGGGTCACAAGGCTCTGACTATTTGTGCAGCTATCGGGAACAGGGCTACCGGTAAGTTTATTAACGATTATAAACCCATCATGAATGATCTTTCCCTGAAAATTCTTGATATTATCTAAGGATGCTGTTTGGGGCTGTCTCATAAGTCTAACACCTCCCCCCCGGAGTACTCGGGGGTACTCCTCCTCTAAAGAGGAGGAGAAAGTTATAGTATTGTATATCAGCCATTTCCCCTCCTTTTGAAAGGAGGGGTATCCCGACCGTAAGGTCGAGGAGGGGGTGGTTAGAGGACTTATGAGACAGCCCCATCATTTTCTACTGCAACATCATCTGCATTACCTCGTCCACCATGAATTCAGCTGCTTTCCCGTTCCCGTAGAAGCCGGGGTAACTAAGTTCATTTGCGTTTATCATTTTCACAAATGCTTCCCTTATTGTTTCCCTGTCGTCATCAACAAGCACGGCTGTACCATTTTTCACCAGCTCTATCCATTCACTCTCTGACCTTAGTACAAGGCATGGGCGTCTGAAGAAATGTGCTTCTTTCTGCACTCCGCCGGAATCAGTACAAATGATTGCTGCATTTTTTTCAAGCATTATCATTTCGAGATATGATACCGGTGGTACCAGTTTAACCGATTCAATATTATTCAGCCTTAAGAGAAGTTTTGGATTTTCTTTTTCAAGAGCATTTATTGTCCGAGGGTGAAGTGGTAATACCAAGAGGATATTTTTCTCCACAGACAGTTCAATAAGAGATTGCAGTATATTGTTTAGTCGTTCGGCATTATCCGTATTTTTTTGCCTGTGAATAGTTGCAAGGATGTAGTTACCATGCTGCGCACCGAGGTCATCAAGGAAACCGTTAATCTTATTATCAGCCAGTTCACCATAAAAGAGGCTGTTATCATACATTATATCCCCTGAAAGGAATATTTTTGGATTATCAATGGTAAAAGGAGGGCTGGCATCGGGTCTTATACCTTCCTTAATCAGGTTTTTCAGTGCGGCATCTGTAGGTGCAAACAACAGGGTTGAAATATGATCACTCAGAAGCCTGTTTATCTCTTCGGGCATTTCTTTCCTGAACGATCGCAGCCCGGCTTCCACATGTACCACCGGGACTTTAAGTTTTGACGCAGCAATACCGGCAGCCAGTGTTGAGTTAGTATCACCATAGACAATAACAGCTTCAGGTTGTTCCTTTAAAATTACTTCCTCAATTCCCGATATCATTGATGCTGTCTGTCTGCCGTGGCGTGCCGATCCCACGCCCAGGTTATAATCTGGTTTGGGTATTTCAAGTTCTTCAAAAAAAACATCCGACAGTTCCCTGTCATAATGCTGCCCGGTATGAAGTATTATTTCTTCAATGCGGTCTCCATAGTCTTTTCGTATTACGCGGCTTATTGCTGATGCCTTAATAATCTGAGGCCTGGCACCAACAATATTGAGTAGCTTCCTATTTTGCATAACTTACCGCTCTTGTTTCCCTGATGACAGTAATTTTTACCTGACCGGGATATGTCATTTCATCCTGGATTTTTCGTGCAATATCGTTTGACATTGATTCTGCTTCCTTGTCTGATACAGCCTCGGCACCTACTATTACCCTTAGTTCCCTTCCGGCCTGGATAGCGTATGTTTTCAACACACCGGGATACTCCAGTGCCACTGCTTCCAGTTCCTTGAGTCTCTTTATATAAAGTTCAACCACTTCTCTCCTGGCTCCTGGTCTTGCACCGGAGATAGCGTCACATACCTGAACCACAGGTGCAATCAATGATGTCATTTCAATTTCATCATGATGTGCCCCTATCGCGTTGTATACTTCAGGTTTCTCTTTATATTTTTCAGCCAGTTTCATCCCGAAAACAGCATGCGGCAACTCAGGCTCATCATCAGGAACCTTGCCCAGGTCATGCAGTAATCCAGCACGTTTGGCCAGCTTGGCATTAAGTCCGAGTTCAGATGCCATTATAGCACATAAATTGGCAACTTCGCGGCTGTGCTGAAGAAGGTTTTGTCCGTAAGACGACCTGTATTTCATTTTGCCTACCAGTCGTATCAGTTCAGGATGCAATCCATGGATACCCAGGTCGATGGCTGTTCGTTTTCCTACTTCTACTATCTCCTCTTCTATCTGCTTACGTGTTTTCTCAACAATCTCTTCTATCCTGGCAGGGTGTATCCTTCCGTCACTTACGAGCTGGTGAAGTGATAGGCGAGCTATTTCCCGTCGTACGGGGTCAAAAGCTGAAAGTACAATGGCTTCAGGAGTATCATCCACTATGATCTCCACACCTGTAGCAGCCTCAAGGGCCCTTATATTACGACCTTCCCTGCCTATTATCCTTCCTTTTATTTCATCAGATTCGATGTGGAATACTGTAACAGCATTCTCTATAGCTGCCTCTGTTGCTACCCTTTGTAAAGTCATCATTACTATACGCCTGGCCTCCTTGGTGGCCGTCATCCGGGCCTCATCCATTATCTCGTTTATGTAAGACATGGCTTCGGTCTTTGCTTCCTCTTTCAAAGATTCAATCAACTGGTTCTTTGCCTCGTCTGCAGAGAGGCTCGAAATGGCTTCAAGCTGATCAACCTGCTGTTTATGCAACCTGTTGAGTTCTTCTCCTCGTTTATCTATTATATCGAGCTGATTATTCAGGTTCTCACGGATAGCATCCAGCTCATTATTTTTTCTCTGTGTTTCTTCAAGTTTCTGTGATAATGAGAATTCCTTTTGCTTGATCCTGTTTTCAGCCTGGGCTATTTTATTGTTCTTTTCACCTATATACTTTTCATGCTCAGATTTTAGCTGAAAGAACTTTTCTTTCGCCTGAAGTATTTTTTCCTTTTTCAGTACTTCAGCCTCATTTTCTGCTTCGGCAATGATTTTATCACTTCTTCTTTTAAGTACAAGCTGCCATATAAAGAAGGATAACACTGACCCTGCAATAAAAACACCCACACACACAAGCAAATCTGTTAGTTCAAGTGTTATTCTATTTAGTATAAATTCTACCATAGTATGTTTATTTAAAATGAAAACCCGCAGAGTTTCTTCAACTTTAAAAAAACCCCATTAGACATGGATGGAGTTGCTAATATGGGTCGGACTTCCACTGTCCCGGTTTCCCGGAATTCACGGCGAACCGTGAATGAGGCCTGCCCTAGTCACATTAAGCTTCACTCCAATTTTTAAAGTGTTGAGTTTCAAAAACGAATGAAGAAACAATGCGGGCAAATACTTTTATTTTATATTAAAGAACGCTTTTTTACTCTTTCGTCATCATTACAGCATCTATCCTGTCTGAAATCTCTTTTATGCTGTGTGATACATCTTTATCATCTACTTTTCTGTTAACATCGAGGAGTTGTATCACATACTGCAGTGCTGCCATCGCAAGAAAGTCCTGAATATCCTTATCAACATATTTCTGCTTATACTGCAGAACCTTTTCGTTGATCATACGGGCAGCCTTCCTTATTCTCTCCTCCTCATCCCTGCCTATTTTCAATGGATAATACCTGTCCGCTACGTTTACCCTTATGGAAAGTTTATCATCCATTGTTTATATATTATTTAAAAGAGCAATACACTTATCAATTTCCCGCACTAATTTGTTTATCCTTTTGCGCGCAAGCCGGGTACTCTCTTCATCTCCCTTTATTGCACCGGATAATTGCAATTTATTATATTTTTCTTCAAGTTCTATAAGTTCTTCTTCTTTTTCATGGAGCTCCTTTTCTAACTCCTCCTTCTCTGACCTCAGACTTACCAGGTCCCTTTCCGTTTCCTCATATCTGACCACCAATTCCTCCACTTTCCTTTTTAGCAATATAAGCTCTTCAACTTCACGCTCGGTCATAAAATAGTATTTAATACAAAATTAACATTGTTCTCTATATTTGCAAAAAAAATAAGTGTAATACTTTGGCATAAGACTTGAGTGTAATAGTTTTGCACCTATTAATTAAATTTGAATCATAGAACCTTAAATGATACAAAAAATTTTAATTGCACTATTTCTTGTCACAATATTTGAAGGACCTGATAAAACAAATATCCTAAGGTCACCACTGGACATCCCACTTATTCTGTCAGCTAATTTTGGTGAGCCCAGAACGGACCATTTTCATTCAGGTGTAGATTTCAAAACTAAAGGTGTTACAGGTAAAATGGTTTACGCTGCATCCGACGGACAGATTTACCGTATAGTAGTAAGCCCGACAGGATTTGGCAAAGCATTGTACATCAGACATAAAAACGGATTATCAACAGTATACGGACATCTCAGCAAGTTCATTCCTGAAATTGAGGAATTTGTAAAGGAAAACCAGTATGCGAGGCAGAGCTTTTCAGTTAACCTGTTTCCCGGAGCCAGTGAATTTACAGTTAATGAGGGGGATATAATAGGTTTTTCAGGTAACAGCGGCAGCTCCATGGGCCCGCACTTGCATTTCGAAGTCAGAAGATCATCCGACGAAAAACCTCTTGATCCAGCGCAGTTTTATAATATTGAAGATAATATAAAGCCTGTAATACGTTCTGTTGCTGTTTACCCTGCAAGGACATCGTCTGAAGTGAACGGAAAAAGAGAGAAGCTCATACTTAATACATACAGGGACAAAGGGAAATATTCAATTAATAATAATATCCCTGTATTGGTTTCTGGTCCCGTTGGTTTCGGAATAAATACATATGATTTTCTTGATAATAGCTGGAATAAATGCGGGGTCAGGGTTATCAACCTAAGTGTTGACGATAAACTTATTTACAGCCATACCATAGATGAATTTTCATTCTCTGAAACAAGATACATCAACAGCCATATAGATTATGAAGAAAAAATTAAGAACAACTCCTATATTCAAAAAACCTTCCTGGAGCCAAATAATAAGCTGAGCATATATAATCATATAATAAATGATGGTATCATAGAATTCAATGACAGGGAAATACACGAGATAGAAATCAGTGTTTCAGACTTTAACGATAATTACTCATCTGTAAATTTCTTTATAAGACCGGATACGGCAAAATTATACGATCCTGTAGAAAAGCAGGGTCTTTTAATGCCCTTCGGGCAGAAAAATGAAATTAAACACCACGATATAAGGCTCTCGTTCCCGGCAAATTGCTTTTATGATTCAGTGTATTTTAATTATAAGAAAGCCCCGGCTGAAAGAGTTGATCTTTATTCCGATCTTCATTTTGTTCATAACAAATACACACCTGTGCACAGTCGTCTTGATATAGCAATTAAACCATCCGGTGAAATAAATGATGATCTAAAAGATAAATTATGCCTGGTATATATCGATGAAGATGACAGGGAACTGATTTCTTTTGCAGGGGGAAAATGGAATAATGGATTTATGGAAGGTAAAGTGCAGGATCTTGGTATATATGCTATAGGGATTGATACCGTAGCTCCTACTGTTGAACCGGTAAGATTCACTGACGGTGCCACACTGGGAAAGAACTCTGAACTGAGAATAAAAATATACGATGAATTCAGCGGTATAGGCGAATACAAGGCTTTTATAGATGGCAAATGGGCACTGTTTGAATGGGATCCCAAGAATTCACTTCTCACATATATGCCTGATCCTGATTATATCAAGCAGGGAGGTAAACATACACTCAGGCTAAATGTAAAAGATAACCGGGATAATGAATCGGTATTGAATCTGGATTTTTACTGGTAAAGTTTATATTAGGCTGAGGCTAAGGATTCAACTCTATTCAGGCATAGACATCCTGAAACTTAAACCTGGAACTTAGAACTTTAAACCTGGAACTTCGAATCCAGAACCCGGTTACCCGGGACCCAGGATTACCAGAGCTTCTCAGGGTATACTCCTCTGTCAACCATATTCTGGAGGCTGCTGACAACAAACGGCCTGTCTTCACGGTAAGTAACGCCAAACCACCTCTCCTCTGTCATCAGTACCTGTATATTGATCTCGCCCTTTTTGACGTAAACATCCATTGATGTTGGTATATCCAGTTCTGTATTTGGGTCACCTGCACTTCTTTCAACAAAATTAATAAACTCTTCCTCGAGGTATCTGAAACATGAGGGTTTGAAACCAAAGAGGTTCATTGAGACTATTTCATCACCGGTAAATTCAATTTCTCTTCCTTTTACACCCGGCACAAAAATACCGTCAGGTCTTTTTTCAATCCTGCGCGTCTCAACAATATGTATAAGGTTACCCTTTTCATCAACCATGCATACCCCACGGTTAACATGGCCATGATCTGAAAGTGTATTGCCCATTTTGTATCCAACTATGCAGTAATTTTTGTCATTTTTGTCATTAACCAGGAAGTTATGCAGGATCATAAATGAGTCAACACCGTAATAATCATCGGAATTAATAACACCAAAAGGTTCCTTTATTTTATTCCTTGCAACCAGTATAGCGTGACTGGTACCCCATGGTTTAACCCTATCAGGTGAAGGCTTATAGTCACGTGGCAGGTCATCAAGATCCTGAAAAACATAATCTATATCCACCTTGCCTTCAAGTGGTTTCATAAAAGATGATTTAAACTGTTCTTCAATATCTCTCCTTATAACGAAAACGATCTTTCCGAATCCGGCCCTCACCGCATCATAAATGGAATAATCAATAATTGTCTGCCCTTCAGGGCCAACTTTATCAAGTTGCTTATCTCCACCATAACGGGTGCCCATACCGGCTGCCAATACTAATAAACTAGGTTTCATCAGGTATTCCTTTTGATTAAGGCATCAAAAATAAGAAATATTTTTCACTACCTTTGGACTTATTTTAAATAATGTGAACTAAAAACAATTCGTTTATTATCAATTGATATATAATACATTAACATTCCAATAACATATTTACTGACATGAAAAAGACAGGTTTAACAGTACTTACAATAATCATGATAGCGGGCGTAGCTCTTCCCATAGCCAGTGCCTGCACAAATTTCTTAATTACAAAAGGAGCCAGCAAGGACGGTTCGACCATGATCACATATTCAGCTGATTCACATGTGCTGTATGGCGAATTATATTACTGGCCTGAAAGAGACTGGGAACCGGGTTCAATACTTGAAGTCTATGAATGGGATACAGGAAAATTCTTAGGGACTATACCCCAGGTTGAACATACATATAATGTAGTTGGCAATATGAATAATCATCAGTTGGCAATAGGAGAGACAACCTACGGGGGAAGGAGGGAACTCAGGAGCGAGGGAATAATTGATTATGGCAGCCTGATATATATAACATTACAGAGAGCCAGGAATGCACGTGAAGCAATAAAAACAATGTCGGAACTGGTCAAGCAATACGGTTATTGCAGTTCGGGTGAGTCATTCTCAATAGCCGACAAGAATGAAGTGTGGATAATGGAGCTTATAGGGAAAGGGCCCGATAAAAAAGGAGCTGTATGGGTTGCACGGAGAATTCCTGATGGTTATATTTCCGGACATGCAAACCAGGCAAGGATAACTACATTTCCCCTGGCCGATGGTAAGCTGTCAATAACATCCAAAGAACTTGATAAAATTTTTGATCCCTCTGTGGAAACGGTATATGCGTATGATATTATTGAACTGGCAAGAGAAAAAGGCTGGTACGAAGGAAAGGATAAAAATTTCAGCTTCAGCGACACGTATGCACCTGTTGATTTTGGAGCTGCCCGCTTCTGCGAAGCACGCGTGTGGGCCATGTTCAACAGGGTTAATGATGAAATGGGTAAATACCTTGATTATGCCATGGGACTGGACCTTGAGGAACGTATGCCACTGTGGATCAAGCCAGACGAGAAACTAAGTGCACATGATGTAATGGAACTGATGAGAGACTATTACCAGGATACTCCAATGGATATGTCAAAAGACATAGGGGCCGGCCCTTTTGCAAGTACAGTGAGATGGAGACCAATGACATGGGAAGTGAACGGGGAAACCTATTTTAATGAAAGAGCAACCTCAACACAGCAAACAGGTTTTTCATTTGTTGCACAGTGCCGCAACTGGCTGCCTGACCCTGTCGGAGGAATATTCTGGTTTGGAGTTGACGACACTTATTATACTGTTTATTCACCCATGTACTGTGGCATGCAGGAAGTGCCTCATTCATATGAAAAAGGGAATGGAGATATTATGAACTTCAGCGATGACGCTGCTTTCTGGGTATTCAACCAGGTATCAAACTTTGCATATCACAGGAGAATGCCTATGGAAGATGATATTAAAAATAAGCAGGGAGAGCTGGAGAAAAGGTATGTTGCAGAAACAGCAATGATCGACAAAATTGCAGCAGAACTTTATAAGACAGATCCCTCACTTGCCATAAAATATATTACTGATTATTCAGTTGAAGCAGGTAATAATACAGTATCAGAATGGAAAGATTTCTATGCCTTTCTTTTCACAAAGTATATGGACGGCAATGTAAAAGAGAAGAGAGAAGTGCCAGAAGGCTACATATATGTTACCCCTAAACTTTCCCAGCCAGGATACAGCAAGGAATGGTACGAGGCTATTATTAAATTCACAGATGACAAGTTCAAGGAAAGATGAGTTTATGAGTTATGAGTTTTGAGAGATGAGAGAAAAGTCATGAAGTGGTACTGGGTTCTGGGTACTAGGTGATGGTTTCTGTGCCGGGTAGGAGTTACTTAATAAAAACATTTTCCCCTAAACGAGCAATGAGCAAGTTAATCTCATAACCTCATTTCTCAAACCTCTCCTTAGCCTTAGCCTTAGCCTCAGCCTTAGCCTTTAGTATTACTTTTACCCCTTCCTTCTTGTCGTTCAGTCAGGGTTTTCGCTTCGCTTCAACTTTTTACTTTTGTCTGTTATCTTTTAATATTTTCGGTTCGGTTCTTTATTATTAAGAAAACTTGTTATATATTTGCGACCTCAAAATGCCAAGGATTATGAACTTGATGAACGTTGTTGAAAAGGAATATGCTGTAGGCAATAATTATCCCGATTTTAAAGCGGGTGATACCATTACAGTACATTATAAGATTAAGGAAGGTAATAAGGAAAGGATACAGCAATTCAGGGGTACTGTATTGCAGATAAGGGGATCAAAGCACACTCAGACTTTTACAGTACGCAAGATGTCGGGCAGTGTTGGTGTTGAAAGAATATTTCCCATTGGATCACCCTTTATTGAAAAGATCGATCTTAATAAGCGAGGCAAGGTACGCAGGGCAAGGATATTTTATTTCCGCGAGCGCACAGGTAAGAAAGCAAAGATCAGGGAAAAAAAGTACTAGGATTTAATAGTGATACAATCGAAATAGAAAAGGCTGTCTGGTGACAGCCTTTTTTTATAAGTGAATAAAAGAAATGGTGCCCCTTGGGTGGGGCACCTTGGTGATGATTTCGGATGATAAATCTATCACTGTGGGCAAATCAATCTTAAACCTAAAAAATTGTCCAATCATCAAGCCATGTAGCATCTGATTTGACAGCTCCTATATAATCGATTGAATCAAACCAGTCATCATCTGCATTTACGTCATATCCTCCTGTGAAGGTACCAACAAAACCATTGGTTCCTGACAGTGTTATTGTCTGGGATGCAAAAACATTTGCACTGGCTTCAAACTCATTGCCTGAGGTAATCACTCCTGATATTTTGTATTCAGGTGTTCCGTCCATATAACTATGGTCAAAATCGAGTGAACCGTCTTCAACATTCAGGTGGCTCTGGTTATCCGAAACCCTTACACTGCTGCCAAGGAAATTGGTAATTATAAAATTATAGAATTTACCCTTGGTGCCCCTGCGCATTTCAATACCCTGTGGATTACTACTATCTTCATTCTGTGTACCTGATGAAATAATGGTAACATTAGAAAGTGTGGGTTCAGAAAAAGGTGTAGCAGCATTATCATCACTGTTATTGTCACCTTCAATACCACGGTCACCTATGTCGCCTGTTTTGATCAGCAGGTGTTGCGCATTCCCATTCCAGCCGTAAGTCCAGTCGAACCCGTCGTCTGTATTGTTCCAGCTTACAACATATTTCATATTAACAGTACCACCGAACATTTCAATACCATCATCGGTACCGTTCCATGCTTCGATATATTCAACAGTTGTGCCATTTCCAACACCATTGAATGTAAATCCATTATGTTCCGTGTCGGGATCAATCTTAGCACCACCGTACTCAACTCTTACATATCTTATTATACCCGAGTTATCATATGAATCATTTCCACCATATGGATAACCTGCAATCTCAGAATCGACATCAACTCCTTTGTTGCCTGGGGCATCACCATTGATAATTAGTCCACCCCAGTCACCGGGAGCTTTGGATGCAGCTCCTGAGGTAAATACTATCGGAGATGATGAAGTACCCTCGGCATCAATTGTTGCATCCCGTTCAATCATGAGATAGCAAAACGGGGCCGCAGTAATAGCCGGGTCAGACTCTATAACTGTTCCTGGTTCAATTGTCAGGGTTGCTCCTGCTTCAAAATGAACACCTCCGGACAAAAGATATGTAACATCACTTTTAAGTGTAATATCCTCGTCATATATGCCCTTAAGCAAAGCTCCACCATCCCTGACATTCACGCCTTTGTCACTTGGGTCAATAATCTCTTCAGGTTTACATGAAATCATCATGATTGACAGAGCAATTATTGATATTGCCACGGTCGATAAAATTCTAATTGTTCTCATCATTTTAATTGTCTCAAATTTAGTTTGTTAGTAAATATTCAAATTTAAAAGTTGTAACTTAAACCAATTCCAAATGTCATCCCCTTATGGAATTCATTAACAATCATATCTTCTTCGCCTATTGTAAGGTTCTGTATTATTGCAGGATTAAGAATATTCATGAAACTTGCTTTTACTGAAATCCTGTTACCCAGGCTTACCGAGACAAGAGCATCCAGGGTATGTACAGGCAGTTCGTAAATATCATCTTTACCATCGGTACCAACTGCATAAATACGTTTCCCAAACGTGTTATAAACCAGTGTAAAAGCTACGCTCCCGTTTTTAAACATAACAGGATAAGTCAGATCGGCGTTAATAAGATAAGGCGAAGCTCCCTGAAGCGGACGAACTGCATTGGTATTTATTCCTGCTTCATCACCAAGATCGATCAATGAATAAAGGTACGCAAAGTTGAAGCCTAACTGTAGAGGAGATAAGATATTATCGGAAGTCATCAGATTACTGATCTTTTTTCTGAATTCGATTTCGAAACCTGCAATTTTAGCGTCTTTTGTATTCATCCATGAGACCAGGCGTGATGAGCTCGCCTTATAGTATTTTTCAATGGGATCAACTATGTATTTCCCATATAATGCGAAACTGAATAAGTCACCGGGATTCGGAAATACCTCGTATTTCATATCCAGGTTATAATTGTATGAATTTGTTAATTCAGGATTACCAAAGGTGTTGTGTTCTCCGTACATTCCCCTGTTAACAAAGGGACCCAGTTCAATGAACAGCGGTCTTGAAACAGTCCGGCTGGCTGATAAGCGTAAGTTTGTATTCTCTTTGAGTGAATATCTCATATTAAGAGAAGGATATAGTCCGGGAGCAGTAGTATTAAGGATAATCCATGGGTCATCAAATGTTGTTCTTTCAGGCGATTTTCGGTAGTAAAGAGACTGGTCATCATACTCCCCTCTCAGTCCTATACTTAAAAGAAGATCAGGGGTAATATTATAATTCATCTCTATGTACCCTGAGTAAACATATTGGAAAACAAGGTAATAGTTCGAAAGGGCTGTTCCTTCACTGAGTGAAAGCAATCCATTTGCGAAAGCTTCATCAGACAGGTATGCACTGGGGTTCTCAGGATCGTGCACACCGGGAAGGTATCTTGTTTCATAAAAGAAATCCCTGGCAATGAAATCCCTTGTTTTTAATTTAAACTGCAAACCTGATACTATTGAACCTTTGTTATAATCATTTCCCTCCTGCCCCAGCTTAACCATGAAATCAAGTCTTCCGGAAGCCTCATGTTCAGCCATTTTCATGTAGGTGCGGTAATTAGCGATATTTTCACGCCTGAGGTAATAGAGGTCGTTTTCCTCATCATAATTCCAGGTGAGATCACGCCGGTCAGGTGTGTTATTGGTTGAATAACTGTACGATCCTTTCCAGTGCAATTCAAGCCTGTCATTTCCTGCAAATGAAGTGTGTTCTCCTCCAAGTATACCATCTATAACCCTGTTATTTACATATTCATACCTTCGGGCTTTAATTATACCGTCATTTGTACTGTGATAACCCATATTTTCCTCAATGGAGTTGTCGGTATTATTTATAAACAGGATATCAAGGTCAATGGAATTATTCCTGTTATGCCTGTAGTTGAAGCTTGCCAATGCGCTGGTATTGGCATTATATTGCCATTTTTCAAAATCGAAATCATATATTACAGCACCCCCTGCTTCAGGAAAAATCTTACTTCCATATGAATAATCAAAATCATTCCTGAATCCTCCTGCAAACAATACGCTCATTGTTCTTCCACCCAGATCGAATGTTTTTCCTGCTGACAAACCAATATTGGCAGCAGGTAACATTGTTGAGGTTGTATATGAGAAATCAGTGAAAAAAGGATCATATACCAGGGATGAAAAATCGTTATTCGGGTCATCAATGGGACCAATTTCTGAAGGCAGATCGTAACGTGAATTATTAAAGCCTGTCATCGACTTGAATCCTTCAAACCCATCTTCAAATTTCATCCTGTTATTGATTGAGAGGGTATTATAAATAGCACCTACATCTACGGTAAGGAATGATTCGGAAAGAAATTCTTTAGTCGTAATATCCACTGTTGCACCACAAAAGTCAGCATACTCAGCCGAATAAAATACTTTATTCACATCTACCTTCTGAATAACTTTTGAAGGTATAAGTGACAGATCAATTACTTTCCTGCCTGGATTGCCTGAGGGAATTGGCATTTTATTCAGGGTGGCATTATTATACCTGTCACCAAGACCCCTTACAAATATTTGCTGTGGTCCCATGGCAGTGATACCAACTATTTTTGTCACACCCTCCTCCACGTCAGAAGCACCCTTTCTAGAAAGCTCCATGGCTCCAATACTTTCAACTGAAAAGACAGCTTCCTTTCTCTCCAGCAAAAGAATATTATCGGATTCCCTGTTGGCCCTGGCTGTGACAACAACTTCGTCAATATCAACAAGTGACTCTGAGATAGTGAAATCAAGATTAATAGTCTCTCCCCCTATTAATGAAACCTTCTGTGTAATGGCATCATAAGCTACAAAAGAGCAAACGATATTATACACACCCGGGTCCAGGCTGATTGAATAATCACCATCAATGCCTGCCATTGTCCCCTGTTGTGTTTCCATTACAATAATAGTAGCACCAGGCATTGGCTGTCCTGAAACCTGATCCTTAACTACACCTTTTATAGTTCCTTTATCCCCCTGTCCATCCACAGACGAATAAATAACTGATAAGAGCAAAAGTGAAAGAATTACTGTTCTCATTTCTTAGTTCTGATTTTTAATTGATTTGCCCAATAAATAATTACGCAACAAAGGTGATCGAACTTTGCTACAAGCCTGTTAATGATTGACTAAGAAATGGTAAAAAATAAGTTACATTCCCATTAAAGAGTATTACTGAAATGTAACCGTTTTGTAATATTATTTTATAAGTTCATCGGCTTTTGCTCTTGCTTCCGCCATTATTTTATCAGCTTGTTTCCTGGCTTCTTCTTCAAGCAGGGTAGATTTCTTATCAGCCTCCTTTCGTAATGATTCTGCAGCTCTGTTAGCAGTCATTTTTGCTATAGTTCCTTTACTTGCCGCTTCATCTATCAGTTTCTGAGCATTCCTGTCTCCCTCTTTCCTTATTTTCTGTGCTGCTTCTTCTGCTTCTTTTATTACCAGGTCGGCCTTTGCCTGTGCTTCGGCAAGTATTTTGTCTGCCTGTTTACGTGCTTCATCTGATACCCGTTCTTTCACTTCTTCAACTTTTTCTTCAACAATATCCGTGGCTGCCTCCTTTATTGACTCCGTAATAGTACTACCATCACTTTGACCCAATGATGGTTTTATCTGCGGGTCTTTCATTGTACCGTCAATAAGTACATTCATTCTGATTATTTCAGGCTGATAATATTCTATACCGAGTAATGCAGCCCTGGCTGCCAGTCCGGTTAATACTGCAGTCATGCCCGGGGGTAGTTTTGACGAAGGCAGTTCCAGTTTCATAAGGTAATTAATGGTATTATCGAGCCCATGATCACCGCTGATATTCACTTTCATATCTCCCAGCCTGGTATCGAATGGTTTAATATATACCCTGCCATCTTTCACCTGGAAATTAACATCAATATCTTTAAATGTATTGGTGTAATCCTCCCCAATCTGCAGTACGCTGCTAAATTTCTCATAAATGGGAGAACTCACAAGCTGTATCTCTTCTGACCTCATCCTGCCACCCCCGTTTATAGATTCCACAACAGGCAACATACCTTTTCCCAGCAGAGATGAAAAATCAAAATTCACAGACACCTCACCATCCATACCCTCTGCAACAGGTGCAAGTTTTTTAACTGTGTTAAATGTATTGAACGACTCTTTAATCCCTATACCTGATATTGATAAATCCATAGCCAGTTCGGGATTAATTGTATCACGGGAATCATATTCTGCATTAACTGTAACCTCTCCGCCAAGTGAACGTAAACCTGTTTCCCTGATTATCAATACTCCTTCTTTCAGGAAAATATTACCTTTTATGTCTGTTGCCTCAAGCGGGCTGAACCTGAACCTGTCAATAACTGAAATGAATTCAAAATCAATATTTTCCGGTAGATGTATAGTTGTAAGAGCAATTGTATCATCTTTAACTTCTACCGTATCGACAGGTAAATATAAAAATATTGTATCAAGGTCAATATATTCAGAATAAAGATCAAGCTTACCTGTCACTGTTTCATCTTTAAAAACAAAAGGCAGGTAGTTCTCAAGGCGCCCTGATAAATTAATAATATTACCGGCAACATTCATTCTGAACTGTTCCAGGGCTGCAAACCGGGGTGTGAAATTAAAATCGGCTACCTCTATACCAACCGGGGGCAAATCCTCCATTGCCACTTCAAAACCTCTTAGTTTTAAAGCTCCGGAAGCTTCGAAGCTGTCAAAGTCCTTGTTTTCTATCATAGACATTCTTCCCTCCAGTCCAAGGGCAACATCAATAATACCTTTCAGTTCATTCAGGTCAACAGGTACCGCATCGGCCAGGGCTTCAAGATCGATCTTCCCTTTAAAATCCGCATTAACCTCCGGGTCGCTTACGGGAGTGCTTAATCTCATATTCATATCAAAGGGGCTGCCCTCAACCTCAAAATGAAACTGCTCCATATCCAGTACTGTCATGTCAGGGTCAGTTCCATCAACATCAACACTGGTTTTAATATTTATATTATTGATACTACCCGGCAGGTCAGGATATGATATATTACCGTTAATGACATCAAGTGCAAGATTTACATCCGGCAGGAGGCTGTCAGCCGCACTGTAGCGTCCCCTGATCAGTCCTTCAATATTAAAACTTCCCTTCGTATCAAGACCTTCAAATCCCTCCATGTAAACAGCGGGCACCATTGACAGAACAGACTTAAAGTCAGTATTACCGGTACCAATACTTATATCTGCAATAATATCTTCTCCTTCCATTGCAACCGATCCTGAAAACAACAGCTGAAGAGCATTGATTGTAATACTGTTTTCGCCCAGAACAAATTTTTTATTGGCAAGATCTGCATCAATGTCAAAGCCTGCATGCACTTCTGCCTTATTTACCATTTTTATTCCATCCAGTATAAAATCGAGGGCCCCGATATCTGTTTCAAGCAATAAATCTGTTTTATTTGCAGACATATTACCACGAAGCAACAGGTCAAGGTCATTTATGACAGCTTCCATTCCCGATGAAAGATCGATATATGATATATCAGCGTCTTGAATCTTAAATTTGTTAAGCCTGAGAGCCATCTTACTCTCTTTTGCTCCGGCATCCTCCTCTCCTGTCTCTTCCCCTGTTATTGCTCTTTCGTCCGGGATCTCTTCACTTGCGGGGACAATATCATAGTTAGCTGATCCATCTTCAAGGATTATAGCATTGACTACAAGCCTGTCTATTTCTATAGCCCTTATCCTGTATCCCGATTTTGAAAATATAGAACCTAAATCAAAAACAAGGTTGAATGATTTTAGTCCCGCAAGAGTATCACCCTCGAACTTGTCAATGCCGGTAACACTGACATCCTTAAGGCGGAATGTCAGATTCGGGAAATTCCTGAAAAGGGTTATGCCGAAATCACCAATAGCCAGTTCCGCATTTACTTTTTCATTGGCCACATTTACTGCTTTTTCTTTTATCTGTTCCTTAAAAAGGGATGGTATAATAATTGCAGCCAGTAATATTACCAGTATTATTATACCTGCAATCCTGAGTATAATTTTCAGAGCTTTTTTCATTTCATATTATGTTTAGACTATGCAATTTACTAATTATTCAGCAGCTTTATCAATAAAAACAGAGCTCACCGGATTTAGCTAATTTTAAACATAATAATTATATTTGCAGTCAGAAAACAATGGACCCGTAGCTTAATTGGATAGAGCACCTGACTACGGATCAGGAGATTGGGGGTTCGAGTCCCTTCGGGTTCACGAGCAAATAAAAGCTGAAGCAGTCAAGACAAAGCGAGCTCCAAAAAGGAAAGCTCGCTTTTCTTTTTGTGGCGAGCTTTGGATTGTGGATGGTGCAGCCATCCCAGCT
>Ga0315537_1000245_pt1 | contig 40634 bp, 41 predicted proteins | sample SalMarSW160270MG_FD_203091 | JGI IMG/M metagenome (GOLD analysis project Ga0315537, IMG submission 203091) | Salt marsh sediment microbial communities from the Plum Island Ecosystem LTER, Massachusetts, United States - Salt Marsh Sediment SW1602-70 ... | reverse complement strand
TTATATTCAACTAGTTGCGCTCTGATCGAATGTCATAGCCACACTCGAACAACTGTGCTGCGATGGAATGTTGGTTTTGCAGTCACCCCAAAGAAAAGATTACTCCTTTTATTTGAAGGATGTCAAGTTTAGTGGGGGATGGAATGGGATTATTTTACCCTTACCAGCCTCTGAAACTCCGCCTCATCGATAATGGTGAGGCCCAGCTCCCTGGCCCTGGCGTATTTGGAACCGGGGTCTTTACCCGCCACCACGTAGTCCACCCCTTTCCCCGCGCTGGAGGCCACCTCCCCCCCGCGTGCCTCCACAAGGTCTTTGGCCTCGTTTCGGCTCATCCCCTCAAGAGCCCCAGTAAAAAGAAAGGTCTTCCCCTTGAGCGGCTCCTCTTTTTTCGCCTTCGGCTCCGCTATGGTTATCCCCGCCCTCAGCAGGCGCTCAATCTCTTTTCTGTTCCCCTTGTCCTTGAAGAACCCCGTTATGCTCTGCGTCACCTCAGGCCCGATCTCCGGGATCGCTATCAGCTCCTCCTCCGTAGCGTGGGCGATTGCATCCAGGGAGGACAAGTTCCGGGCCAATACCTGGGCAATATGCTCCCCCACATGCCTGATGCCCAGGGCATAGATGAAGCGGGTCAATTGAGTCTGTTTGCTCTTTTCCAAGGCCTTGATGATATTTGCAGCCGATTTTTCAGCCATTCTTTCAAGAGAGGCAAATGCATCCTTGGTCAGGGCATAGAGGTCGGCGATGTCTTTTATCAGGCCTTTGTCCACCAATTGTTCGATGAGCTTTTGCCCGAGGCCATCGATATCCATGGCCCGCTTGGAGGCGAAGTGCTTGATCCTCCCCTTCACCTGGGCAGGGCAGGAGATCCCGATGCAGCGGTGGGCCGCTTCACCCGGGAGGCGCACCACATCCGACCCGCAGACCGGGCAGGTCTGGGGCATGACGAACCGCTTCTCATCACCGGTTCGCTTTGAAGTAATGACCTTGACCACCTCCGGTATCACATCCCCGGCCCTGCGCACCACCACGGTATCGCCGATCCTGACGTCCTTGTTTGCGATCTCATCCTGATTGTGGAGCGTTGCCCGCTTGACCTCCACCCCGCCGATCCTCACTGGCTCCATCAGGGCCACCGGCGTCAAAGCCCCGGTGCGCCCTACTTGTGCCCTGATGTCAAGGATTGTGGTAGTCGCCTCTTTTGCCGGGAACTTGTACGCCACGGCCCACCGCGGGCTGCGGGAAACCTCCCCGAGCCTGCGCTGCAGATCGAAGCTGTCCACCTTGATGACCACCCCATCCATTTCGTATGGGTGTCCTTCGCGCTCCGCATTTATTTCCTTATAATAGGCAACTGCCTGCTGGATATCCGTGCAGCGGCGCACCAGGGGATTGGTCCTCAGCCCCCACTGGGGCAGGGTCTGGAGGACCTCCCACTGGCCCTCGAATTCCCGTTCCCGAACCTCCCCGACGCCGTAGCAGAAGATCTTGAGGGGCCTGTGGGCAGTAATGGAGGAGTCGAGCTGGCGCAGCGATCCCGCAGCGGCGTTGCGCGGGTTGGCAAAGAGGGGTTCACCGTTCTGTTCCCGCTCCTTGTTGAGCTGTTGAAAATCCCTCACCTCCATAAAGACCTCTCCTCTTACCTCCAGCCTCGCAGGAGGATTTGGATCCCGCTCGATTAGGTGCAGGGGTATGGTCTTGATGGTCCTCAGGTTTTGGGTGATCTCCTCGCCGAGAAACCCGTCCCCCCTGGTGGAGCCCACGGTAAGCTCCCCGCCCTCATAGATCAACTCGACGGCGACCCCGTCCAACTTGGGCTCGGCAACGTATGCGATCCGTTCATCGGTCTTGAGAAAGCGCTTGATCCGCTGGTCGAACTCGATAACGGCGCCTTGATCCATGGCATTGGCCAGGCTCAGCATCGGTATGGTGTGCGCGATTGTGCCGAACTCCTCCAGGGGAGGGGCACCCACGCGCTGCGTGGGGGAGTTGGGACTTCTGAGCTCGGGATATTGTTCTTCCAGCCCCTCGAGCTCCTGCATCAGGGCATCATAATCGGCATCGGAGATCTCCGGATCATCCAGGACATAGTAGCGGTAGTTGTGATACTCGATCTCCCGCCTGAGCTCTGTTGCCCGTTGCGCTGCCTCTCGTGGAGCCATAACCCCTTTCCTCACGGTGTGTCGATGAAGATTCCAAAGACATTGTAGAGTTGGCACTGCGCTTTGTCAACAAACCGCTCGAAGCAAAACCATGGTTGACTTCAGTCAACAGTTTGGGCACAATAGCAAAGGAAGTGGATAGGTCACTGGTGGGCCTCCTGGACTTCAAATCCAGTGGCGGGTGTAGTGCATCCGCGGCGGGTTCGATCCCCGTGCACTTCCGCCAATTTATATATAGACAGGTTATATAAACAGAAAGGAGAACGCCATGTTCGGCATCGGCATGCCAGAGCTACTCGTCATCCTCGGTATCGCCATCCTGGTATTTGGGGCCACCCGGCTTCCTGAGATCGGATCAGGCATTGGCAAGGCCATCAGGAACTTCAAGAAATCGATCAAAGAATCCCCGGAGATCGACGTCACGCCGCAAGAAGAAGACAAAAAGATAAAATCCAAGAAAACCAAGGAGCAGTGAGACAGGAGGCCATCTATCTGGGATTAGGTTCAAACATCGGCGACAAGGTAGCCAATTGTCTGCTGGCCCTTGAGGAGATATCCGCCTCGGATCACAATAATCTACACGCCGTTTCCTCCCTCTATAAAACAGAACCCATCGGTTATCAGGAACAGGACTGGTTCATCAATTGTGTGGCAGAGGTGTCCACGACTCTTCCCCCCCATCCCCTCCATGCCTTTTTGCAGGGGATCGAGAAGCGTATGGGAAGGGAAAAGACCGTTCCGATGGGCCCGCGGATCATCGACCTCGATATACTCTTCTATGGAAACGAGATCGTTGATGAGGAGAACCTGATCATCCCCCATCCCCGTCTGCATGAGCGGGGTTTTGTCCTGGTCCCCTTGGTTGAGCTGGCCCCTGATCTGCTGCATCCGGTCTTAAAAAAGACCGTCAGGGAGCTTCTCAAAAAGAGCGACAAAAAAGGCGTGGAGCTGTATGCCAGCCCCCCTCCCACCCCCTCCAACAGACCCATTGACAAAGAAGGATTCCAATAAAGCCATGTGGACCTTTTTCTTTATCGGTATGTACGGAACAATGGTCGCCTATCTCCCCCCGTGGTGTGTATCGCTGCTCTGTGCCTTGTTAGCGAGCGTCGCCCGCTTGACCTCCTTGAAATCACGGGTAGAACGAGGGATGAGACGATTCCCCGGCATAAGGGATGATGATGTAGAAGATTTGACTCGGAGACACATCCGCTTTCTCGTCGATGTGTTTCACAACATGCTCTATCTCAGCTATCACCACCAGCCAACGCGCAGCGTGCGCGCCACGGTGAAACCTGAGAGAGAAGCGTATCTTCAGGAGGCCCTGAAGAACGATAAGGGGGTGATCCTCTGCTCCCTCCATCTGGGGAATTTTTTTGCGTCCATAGCCTACCTTGCTACAATCTATCCTGTCAATTTGGTCGTGAGGGGTGAAAGCAATCCCCGCTGGGAGGCCTTCGGCATGAGGATGAGGCAGAAAACAGGGATCAAAACCATTTACAGTGAGGGAGGGGCGTTAAAAATCAAAGCGCGGCTCAAACAGGGGGAACTCGTCGTTTTTGTCATCGATCAATATATCCTCCCCTTCTTTTACGGCCCGGATCATCCCTTGCGCGAGGTCGTCCCCCGCGTAGCTCAGCTGTCCGGTGCTCCGGTTATCCCCTTCTTTACGCTGCACGATAAGGGACACACCATCGTACGATTTCTCCCCCCCCTCGCGGAGGTCTCCCCATCAGGGCTGGAGGATATAATCATGCAGAGGATCAGGGAAAACCCCCATCTCTGGTTTTGGTGGCGGCGGTTGGGCAAGATCAAAAGAAGCCAGCGAAAACCATAACGGCAAGGAGTGTGCGTGACCGTGGCCATTGAGTTCATCAGAACGATCAGCGAGGGGAAAAAGATATATGGCATCCTCCACCTCCCCCGAAACCCCGCACCCCCCTGTGTAATCGCCTCCCATGGGCTGTTCAGCAGCAAGGAGAGTGAGAAGCTTGTGGAGATTGGTGAGTTTTTCTCCGCCCAGGGGATTGCGGTGATCAGGTACGATCATCAGGGGTGTGGTGAGAGCGAGGGGGACCTCAGCGCGACGACGGCCTCCTCCCGGATCAAGGATCTGGAGGCGGTATTCGAGCTGGCGGCCAACCATCCCCTGATAGGAGATCGTCTCGGTCTGCTCGGCAGCAGTATGGGAGGCTTTATTTCGACATTCAAAGCGTCAGCGGATTTCAGGGTGAAGGCCCTGGCCCTGTGGGCCACCCCCTCACACCTTGGAGGCAAGCGGGATAATGAGGTCGCGGAGAATCCCCCCCTTGGAGAAGCGTTTTATCGGGATCTCGAACAATACGATGCCCGGCAGGCCATCAAGAACGTAGGGAATAGTTTGCTCCTGCATGGTGAGGCGGATGAACTGGTCCCCCTCTCCCAGGCCAAGGAGCTCTATCAATTGGCCCGTCCCCCCAAACACCTGGAGGTATTCCCTGGGGGGGATCACCGATTTACCGATCCTCAACACCGCCGGCAGGCCATCAGAATGAGCCTCGAGTGGTTTCAGAGATACTTGTAAGAAGTTCCTATCTGATCACCGCAATCCCCTGGGCGGGAAAAAACCCTCTAAACAGAGAGATCCTGATTGTAAGAACAGTTGTTTGACAGAAGGGAACGAATCCTTGAACAAATCTTTATGGAGGGAAAGTAACGTTAGAAATAGTACGTATTCAACAATGCCCCTTTGTGCAATACGGTACGGAGGGGCTTATTCGCTCGTCTCCTCCTCCATGCCTGGCCCTTGGGTAGGAGTTGTCGGGGTACCCCCTTCTGTATTAACCCCTTGAGGGGGCTCAACCCCTGCAGCGGGTGCAGGTCCTTTCATGTCCCGGCAAAAATCATTGATCCCTGCCGCCGCCTCAAGACCATCAAAGCGGACAGTACCATTATTGTAGGCCATTTGAACCTCAATAACCAACTCTTTCATTTCCTTCTGGGTAATCACCTTATGCGGATCCTCATAGCTCCAATCCGCACCAGGGGCGATGCCCAAGGCCTGCAAATGGTTAAAACAGGCCCCACAGGTCAAATCTTCCCCCATCTTCAAGGTATTGATGAGGTTCTTGGCCACCTCACACTGGGTCACCGTTACCCCTTCACACGCCTTCACAGTAAGAAGTTCAGCGACCCCGCTTTGTTCCTCCTCAGCTGCACCATTCACTCCAGCGAAAGGCACCAAGCAACAAAGAAACAATACGAGAACCATCCATGCTTTATGCCATTGATCCAAGATCCTCATCCCCCTTTCTTGGACTTACCCCTTGACAACATAGTATATGATTACAAAATGAGAGAGATTTGTCAAGAAAATTTTGCATAGCTTATTGGTATCGCCCTAAAAGCTCCTCGTTGGGCTCAATGGGGATCTTTGTCTTCATCGCGGCAAGCCATCCCTGCAGGAGTGCCCTCACCTTGAGACCGGAGAGCTGCGTGCGGTAGGTATCTCTTTCCTCAACATATGCATTTTCCTCCACCTTCTTGATGTCCCGCAGCTTGAACACAATATACGCATCGTTCACTTCGAGTATGTCGTCAGGCCAGGGGACTTCGAGGGACACGGTAGCAACCTCACTGCTCTGTTCGCCCAAGGGGCCTATGCCGGGGGGGGATGATGTAGTTCTTTTAAAAAATCCGGTCTCCTCCACCGTAAGGCCATTAGCCCGTAACACATCCCCAAACCCCTCACCTTTCTTCCAAGCTATGAGGAGATCCTGAGCAATGCCCTGTGCCATCCCTCGGGCCAATGAGGAGACAACAGCTCCCTGGACCTTCCCTCTCACCTCCTCCAGGGGAGGGATCTGAGGGGGTATCTTATCGACCACCTGGAGGACGAAATAGTCCTCCCCATCCTGGAAGGCCGAGGAGACTTCATTCGCATCCAAGGTGAAGGCGATCGAGGAAAAGCGCTCTCTGTCCCCTTCTCCTGCTCTCAAGGGGCCCTCCTCTTTTATTTCAAGTCCCTTCTCGGCAGCATAGGACTGCAACCCCCCTTCTTTTTTTGCCTGGTAGGCCGCATCCTCAGCATGGATGGCAGCAAGGTATTGTGCCTTTCCCTTCCTTACCTGAGAGATGATTTCATCCTCCACCTCATCGAGCCCCTTCATCTCTGCCTCTTGCACATCTTCCACCTTGAGGACATGGAAACCATAACTGGTCCTCACCACAGGGCTTATTGCGCCCTTGGGCAAGGAAAAAACCACCTCCCCCAAGGCGGGGTCCATCTCGCCCCGGGCAAAATACCCCAGATCCCCCCCCTCGGCAGCAGAGGGGTCATCGGAGTATTTGCGCGCCAAGGCAGCGAAATCCGTGTTACGGCGTGCCTCGGCACGGACCTGCTCCGCCTTCTTTTTGGCCTCTTCCACCGCATCAGGTCCTGCCTCTGGGTCGACCTTCACGAGAATATGCCTCACCCGCACCCTTTGAGGCCGTTGGTACTGCTCGAGGTTCATATCATAATACTCTTGTACCTCCTGAGAAGAAACCGCTGCTTCCTGGAGGTACGCGTTGGGAGAAAAACGCAGATAGCGGACTGTTACGTATGCAGGGGTGCGGAATTCTTCTCCGTGTTCGGCATAATATCCATCCAAATCGGCCTGGGTGACGGTGACACGACCGGTAAAAGCGTGGGGTGAAATCTTCACAAAGCTCAGGTTGATCTGTTCGTTCTCAAGAAGATAGAGCTCTGCTGCCTCCTCTTCGGTGATGACCACGCCGGTGTCTGCGATGAGCGTCAGCATGCGCTGGTTTATCAAGTTCGTGTGAAGTTGCTCCTGAAATGTTGCTTCATCCAACCCCATATTACGTAAGGACATGCTATAGAGATTACTGTCAAATTTCCCATCTCGCTGAAAAGCGGGATATTGTAGAATGGCATCTCTCAACTCTTTCTCACTCACCCGAAATCCAAGCTCTTGAATACCCTGCCGGATAATTGCTGTATTGATCAATTGTTCGAGGGCCTGTTGCTTGATGTTCAGCCCCTTGAGGAGGTCAGGGGAAACCTGCTGACCGAAGATCCTCGTATAGTATGCGAACACCTCTTGGTACGTGCGATCGAACTGTGCCCTCGTAATATTCTCGCCGCCGACCTTGGCAATAATCGTCTCCTCTTTGTTCTTTATCCTCCCCATTCCCCACATGACAAAAACCACAATAATCAATACCAAAAGGATCTTGATAAACCACGAGGTAGCATGAGTCCTCATGTACTTCAGCATACGGAATCCTCCTCACAGGATAAGTCTATAAAAAATAGATGATCGCTTAATAAAAAGCAACTGTTTTTATCACACAAAGGAAGATGGGAGTGAAAAACACCTTTGTTTATCTTCAATCTGTGCTATCATATGAGGCAAAATTATTGATTGTACCTAAGACGTATTCGCCATGTCAAAACGCACAGCCTATGTGATCCATGCCATCGATAAATCCCTGGTGATCTCGGACCATCCTCCTTTTCCCTTTCCTGTCCTCGGCATTACCACGGTTGCCGCCCTCTTCCCCGAAGAGGAATGGGAGGTCGAGGTGGTGGATGAGGACCAAGAGCCGGTGGATCTGGATAGAAAGGCGGATATTGTGGGGATCTCTTCCCTCACCATGAATGCACCTCATGCCTATGAGTTGGCGGATCATTTTCGCTCCCGCTCGATCCCCGTGGTGATGGGTGGACTGCATGTCAGCAATGAACCGGAGGAGGCCCTGCAGCACTGCGATGCGGTGGTGCGCGGCGAGGCTGAGACGGTCATGCCGACGCTCTTAGCGGACCTCGCCGCGGGAACACTGAAAAAAACCTATCACTCCCCCACACCGCCCCCTGCCTATGGCAGACCGTATGCTCGCAGAGACCTTTTGAGAAAGAACCACCATCGACACATTGTTGCCGCCCAGGCCACCCGGGGCTGCCCAAACAACTGCGAATTTTGCTCGGTTCCCCTCTTCTTTGGATATAAATACCGGCCCCGCCCGGTGCAGGACGTGGTAGCGGAGATTAAGGAGGTTTCGGATCTCTATTCGCGTCTCAACGTCTTCTTCGTCGACGACAACATCGGCGGCATCCCCCGGTATGCCAAGGAACTCTTTCGGGCCCTCATCCCTCTCAAGATCCGTTGGGCGAGCTTTGCCTCGCTCAGGATGTCAGAGAACCCGGAGCTCCTCGAGCTGGCGGCACAAAGCGGCTGTACGCAGCTCTTTGTCGGTTTCGAATCCCTTGATCAAATAAATCTCGATAGAGCGGGAAAGTCGTGGGCAAGGACGAAAGAGTTCACACAGCATGTGCATGACTTCCACCAAGCAGGGATCATCGTCCAGGGGGCCTTTATCTTTGGGCAAGACGATGACACCAGGGACATATTCCGCCGTACGGTGGAATATGTCCAAGAATCGGGCATGGAGGTGCCGGTCTTTTCGATCCTCACCCCCTACCCAGGCACCGCTCTGAGGCGGCGCCTCATCAAGGAAGGTCGCCTCCTCGAAGCAAGTAAGGACTGGCGTAAATACGATATCGGCCATGTCCTGTTCCGCCCTGCCTTAATGACCCCTGATGAGCTCCAAGAGGGGTACCTCTGGGCCAAGAAGTATTGTTGCGCGCCGCGCTCCATTATCTCGCGGCTCTGGCATGCCCCCCTTAAAAACATCCCCCTAGCCTTAATCCTCAACTTCTCCATGTGGCGCAGCAAGATGCGTGAAATCCATGCCAAGTGGGAAGGTCCCTTGCGGGCACCGGCGCAGTGGTAACGGCGAATCGAAACTGCTTAAAATGACGCTATGAGGCCCCCTGCCATATCCCCGGAATATCCTTACCACAGTACTTACATTTCCCCTTGATCACATTATTGGCGAGGATGGAGTAGCCCAACCTGGGGATGAGCACCTTTTTGCAGTGCGGGCAATAGGTGTTTTCCCCTTCATGGCCTGATACATTACCGATATAGACATATTCGAGGCCGACCCCAAGGGCCACCGCCCTGGCCCGTTCCAGGGTCTCCACCGGTGTGGGGGGGAGATTGCGCAACTTATAGAGCGGATAAAAGCGGGTGAAATGGATGGGGACATGAGGACCGAGCTCCTCCTTGATCCAGAGGCACATCTGCCTCACCTCTTGCATGTCATCGTTCTTGGTGGGGATCACGAGGTTGACCAACTCCACGTGCACCCCATGCTGCCGTAAAGTCTTGATGGTGCGCAGGACCGGTTGGAGGCTTCCTTCCGCCATCTCCTGATAAAACTTCTCAGTAAAGCCCTTGAGGTCAATGCAGGCGGCCGCGAGATACTGACAAAGGTTTTCTAACGGCTGAGGGTTAATGTAACCGTTGGAATGACAGACACTCAAGATTCCTTTCTTCTTGGCCAGGACAGAGATGTCATACATATACTCGAAGAAGATAGTCGGCTCCACGTAGGTCGAGGCGATGGTGGGGCAACCGTTCTCCTTCGCCAACTCCACCACCAGGGAAGGAGGTAACCGGAAATTGAGGGTCCTCTCCGGCACCTCCTGAGAGATCTCCCAGTTCTGGCAAAACTTGCAGTCAAAATTGCACCCCGCCGTAGCGATAGATAAGGAAGGGGTAGCCGGGAGGACATGAAAAAAGGGTTTCTTCTCAATAGGGTCTATATGGACTGCACAGGGGTTTCCATAGACGAGGCTGAAGAGTTTCCCCTTTCTGTTTTCCCTCACCTCACAGTACCCTCGCTCGCCCGCGGAGATCACACACGTTCTGGGGCACAGGAGACACTGGACGTCATTGCCTGCGAGGGGCTGAAAATAGGGGGAGAGCTTGGTGTCCACCAGTCCCCATGCGCGCTCCAACCTCGTCTTGTCGGAAGTATATGCCTCTTTGCTCAAGGCAAAGGGGGATGTGCTGAGAGCAAGGCAAAAAAGACCTTTGCCGCAGTTCGCTAAAAATTCCCTCCGTGTAAGCCGTTGTGTTCCCACTATCTTTCTTTTCCTCCAGCTATAGTATCGTTATCGAAGGGAACAATCAAGGGAAGAGTGCTGCGCTCAGGGAGGATATCCTTGACCAAGGAACGATCCGATGGTATTATTTCCTGTAAGATAGGGAAATCATGAGCGGAGAGAACTTCAAAAAAATCACGGTAGCCGAAAATAAGTTCGAGGCTGACCTTATCGCCCAGACCTTACAAGAGGAAGGGATCACCTGTATGATCCGTTCCTATCACGATACCGCATACGACGGGATTTTCATCCCCCAAAAGGGGTGGGCGGCAGTCATGGTACCTGAAGAACTCGAGGTAAAGGCCGGCGACATCATCGCTGAACTTCGGAAGGGGTTACAAGAACAAAAACAACAAGGGGAGGAATAGAAATCCCTTTCGATATCCGTTACGCGTGCTTCGAATCCAACAGCTCCATCACGTGCATCACGCGCTGGGGCATCCTCTTCTGAATGGTATTGTCGATCAACTGGATCATGCAGCCGGGACAGGCCGTCACCACGATATCGGCGCCGGTATCGGCGATGGCGTTCATCTTATGGTCGGCTATCCGCTTTGACAGATCATAGTATTGGACGTTGAAAGAGCCCCCCATGCCGCAGCATCGATCCGGCTCCCTCATCTCCACCAATTCCAATCCGGGAACAGCTTTGATGATCTCGCGCGGCTGCGTTGAGATATTCTGATACCTCACCAAATGGCAGGGATCGTGGTACGTGACCTTAGTCCCCTTGGGTAAGGTAGTGTGAAACGCCTCAGGAGGGGACTTGAGGATATCGACAATAAACTCGTTGATATCCTTCACCTTGGCAACAAACTCTTTATACCGCTTTTCCCTTTCCGGGGTATCCGCTAAGTAGGTCATATATCCTTCTTTCAAGGCCGACCCGCAGGTGGCACAGGAGGTGACGATGTAATCCACATCTTTCAACTGAGAAAAAACCGCTACGTTTCTATCGGCCATCTCCCTGGCAGTAACGAAATCGCCGCTGCCGAACACCGGCATCCCGCAACACCCCTGACCTTTGGGAAAGACCACTTCCACCCCCTGGCTGGTCAGGAAGTCTATGGTCCGCTTCCCCACATCAGGAAAAATATAATCAGTGGCACACCCCACGAAAAAGGCAACCCGCATACGCTTTGTGACCCCCGGGGGGGGCGAGTTGATCTCAGGCAACTCATCGCGCAGAAACGTGCGAGCGATTTCCGGGATTTGCCTTCCTTTGGCCAGGGCGGAAAGGAAGACGGGAAGGTGGCGAATCTTCCCCTTGGTCCTGGGAAGCAGCCACTGAAGCTTCGAGGCAAGCTTCAGCACCTTACCAAAGAGCCCCCGCTTCTTCAGGAGTCTTTCAAATACCACCTTCTTGGCAAAGGGGAGCCCTTTGTTGGCCACAATATCACCCCTGGCCGCCATGGTGATAGTGGCCACCTCAACCTTGGCAGGGCAGAATTGGGTGCATCGATTACAGGTAAGACACTTGCTATAACGCTCCTCCAAGTGTTCCCAATCATATACTTTCCCTTCTAAAAGCTCACCGGCAAGCATATTCCTGCCTCGTGCCACAATGGGTTCTGTGTGGATCTCCCGATAGACAGGACAAAAATACATACAGAAGCCACACTTCATACATTGCTCGACCTTATCCTTGAACTTGGTTAAATTCTCCAACTTCATCTTTTTGGGCTGGGCCAACGCATCTACCCCCTTGAACTCTGTAAAGTCTCTTGCATATTAAAATAGCACCTTTCCCCGTATTGTCAAATGAGTTTCCCTTGACAAGCTATCTGTGTTATTGTAGTTTTATGCTTCTTTTTTGCGATGTACGTAACATACAATGAAGCATAGGGATTATCACAGCCCTTCTCGAATCTAGAAACTCGTAAGGATGATAATAGCTTCATCGGCGCGAGATCATAACAACCTCAACGTGATTGAGGAAAGAGGTGGCACAGGGATTTCTGATCATCTTTTGCACCACTGCCACTGAGGAGGAGGCTGCTGTTCTCGGCAGGACCTTGGTGGAGGAAGGATTGGCAGCCTGTGCCAATATTATTCCCCAGATCCGCTCCATCTATCGATGGAAGGAAGAGATTTGGGACGAAAGGGAAACGCTCATCATTATCAAAAGCAGGGAGGATCTCTTCGAGAAGATACGCAGCCGCATCAGAGAGCTTCACAGCTATGAGGTCCCGGAGATCACTGCCGTAAAAGTGGACAACGGTGATGCGGCCTATGTGCAATGGATAGAAGCAGTAACTGCTAAAGGAGATTGAGTATGGGAAGTGTGACTAAAAAGCGCAGAAAGAAGATGAGAAAGCACAAACACAAAAAACAGCTTTCCAGAGACCGCCACAAGAGGAAGAGATAACCATTCATCTCCCATGAAGGCTTGGTGGCGCAATCTGGTCCTCTTTTTGTTGACCGTCGGCTCTACCCTTTTCATTGGTGGTCCTATTTATTCAATCGCCATATTGAGCATCCTCGTAGCCCATGAAATGGGGCACTATCTCGCGAGCCGCAAATACGGGGTGCCTTCATCGCTCCCCTATTTTATCCCCTTCCCTTTCTTCCCGTTTGGCACCCTGGGGGCGGTCATCAGAACGAAAGGCCCCATACCCGACCGAAAGGCCCTCTTCGACATCGGGGCCTTGGGGCCTTTTTGCGGGCTTGCGCTGACCATTCCGGCATTGATCGTGGGGTTCCTCTTGTCTGATGTTATGGATGTATCTCAGCTCCCAGATCACAGTATGTCTTTGGGGAATTCCCCCCTGCTCTCGTTCTTGCAACGAATAGTCATGGGAGATCTCCCACCCGATAAAGATGTTATTCTACATCCCATCGCCTATGCCGGATGGGTGGGGCTCTTTATCACATCCCTCAATCTCTTACCAGCAGGACAGCTTGATGGAGGGCACATCATCTACGCCCTCTTTGGTCGCCACAGCACGATCATCTTCCGCCTTACCCTCCTGGGGATCACCCTGATCTGCCTCATCTACAATCTCGGATGGCTACTCTTGGTGATCCTTCTATTCTTTATCGGCTACCGACATCCCCCTCCCCTTGAAGACCGTATTCCCCTGGATTGGCGCAGAAAGATTGCCGGAGGTTTTGCCTTCCTCATCTTTTTTACTGCCTTCACCCCTATCCCCTTCCCCACCCTCGCGGTAGGGCTACCGGAGGTCTTGCGATCGTGGCTGCACCTGTGATGGAAATAGACCTCCACGTCCACACCACTGCTTCCGATGGAACCATGAGTCCTGCCGAAGTAGTACGATATGCAAAAGAAAAGGGGCTCCGGACCATTGCGATTACTGATCACGATACGATAGAGGGGATAGCAGAAGGGTTACAGGAGGGAAGGAAGCTGGGATTAGAGGTAATCCCCGGCGTAGAGGTGAGCGTGGATTTCGCCAAAGGGACCATGCATCTGTTGGGGTACTATATAGACTACACCTCTGCCGAATTGCTGGAAAAACTAGCAATCGTCCAGCGGGCCCGCGCCGAGCGAAACCTAAAAATAATCGAGAAGCTTCGAGGACTCGGCATCGATATAGACCTTTCCGAGATAAAAGAGGCCCCAGAGCACGGACAGATAGGACGCCCTCACTTTGCGTACGCCTTGGTCCAAAAGGGTTACGTGCAGAACATCCAAGACGCCTTTGAACGATATCTTCGCAAGGGAGGACCGGCCTATGCGGAGAAGTTCAAATTCTCCCCCCAAGAGGCCATGAGCGTCATCCACAAGGCCGGAGGGGTAACGGTCTTGGCCCACCCTTTCACCCTCAACCAGCTCCAACTGCATGATCTCGAACCGGTAATAGTCGAACTAAAAGAAAACGGCCTGGATGGAATAGAGACATATTACCCTGAACACTCAGAAGGCCAGACGAAGTTCTACCGACACCTAGCACAAAAATACGGACTTGCCATCACAGGGGGGAGCGATTTCCACGGCTTCAACAAAGATAAAGAGGACCTCGGTGAGGGGTATGGGAATGGGGAATGTTCCCATACCCTCGTCGATGAGCTGCAGGCAAGGAAGGAAGCCCGGCTCAGAGGTCTGTAATCCTTTCATAACAAAAAAAGGGGGTGAAACAGCATGAAGGCATATATCCTGGTCAGCCTGGTTCCCGGACTGGAGGCAAACACCATCTCGCAGATCAGCGCCCTGCCGGGAGTAGAAGAGACCGATCTGGTCTTCGGACGCTGGGATGTGGTGGTACAGGTACAGGCCAAAAACATACCTGATCTCTCACGGATGGTCATCAATCAGATCCGCGGGTTGCAAGGGGTCCAAACCACGGAGACCTTGATCGGCGGGATAGTCTAAGATCACTGCAATGAATACAAACAAGAAGTCCCTTGCGGACCTGGAGAAGGGGCCGCAACAACTGATCCTGGTGGGGGGTAAGGGCGGCGTGGGAAAAACTACTTGTGCAGCAGCCATCGCCCTGCGCATGGCCGAATCAGGGAGGAAGACCCTGATTTTGTCCAGTGACCCTACCCCTTCCCTTTCCGACATCTTTGAGATCACTGTTGGTCCACGAGAAACGTTCGTTCCTCATATCCCCAATCTTACCGCCTTGGAAATCTCATCGGAAATCGTCAGGGAAAAATGGAAGGATCGTTTCGGCCCTGAGATCTATGAGGTAGTGGCCTCTTTTACCGATCTCGATTATGACTTCGTTCTGGACTATGTGGGAGGGGCCCCGGGGATAGAAGAAGAATACATGCTCTACTACATTATGGAACTGGTAAAGGAGGATAGGTACGATCTCGTGGTATGGGACACCGCTCCAGCAGGACACACCCTGCGCTTGCTACATCTCCCCGAGATCTTCCTGCGGCATCTGGAGGGGGCGACGAAGTTCTATCTCAACCTTTACAGCTATCTGGAACGGGCCAAGGAAGTGGTGAAGCTGAAAAGGGGCAAGAAATCCCTTTTGGAGATCATCTCAGGGTGGCAAGCTCTCTCCAATGACATCGCTGGATTTATCAGAGACGAGCGCCGCGCAGAATACATCGTCGTTACCATCCCTGAGGCCCTGGGGGTTAAACAGACGGAACGAATTATCCAAGACTTCGATGGCCACGGGCTGCCGGTCAATCACCTGATCATCAACCATGTCATCGAAAAGGCGGATTGTGCCTTTCACCGAACGAGGCGTGAAATGCAAGCCCACTATATCAAACTACTCTCAGAAGAATATGGGGAACGCCTCCACCTAACCCTCCTCCCCCTGTCACCCAACGAGATTAAAGGGATCGAGAGAATCAGGCAGGCCTCACAACTCCTTTTTCGCGAAGGACGCCTGAGAGGCTAATGCACACGACTTCTCCCAATCAACTTCCATGATTACATCACCCTCAGGGGTGACATAGACCAACTCCCTCCCTCTGCTGCCTCTAACCACACTCCGGATTATATCCCGTACGTTATGCCTCTTAATGCAATTGAGATAACTGATCAGGAACCTAATTCTATTCCTCATATCAATAAACAAGGGAGTGGATGTATTTAATTGAACCAGCGTCTTGAGAAGTCTCTTGTGTCGGATTTCTTTGTCCAACTGGACATCATCCATATCGACCAAGCCAAAATCCCACGTATCCCGACCCTCGTGCACCATGATGTTGCAGGTCTTGAGGTCCCTGTGAGAAATCCTGAGCGTATAAAGGTTAGCCATAAATCCCGCCAAGGCCTTCAGAAAGGCCCTTGTTTTGAGCCTTCCGTGACGGGAGTCCTCAAAAGACCGGATCACATATCGGTCAAGCTCGACATAACCAGAAGGGGTCTCCATGATGAGAAAGGCCTCCCGGCGCAAACCCCGCCTTCTGCGCTCCAGGAGGGCCTGAGGGGTAATGCCAGTGACGCCCCTCACCACCAACCCATTGCCCATCAACCACCCCATGCGGGCCTTTGATCGCCTGAAAATCTCCTTAAATCGCAATAGACCCCCCTTATAACGATATTCCTTTACACAAACCCTTCTTTGCATAAAATCAAAAAGGGTAATGGCTGTACGGCGATCATCTTTGATCAAACCATCCTTCCCCCCGGCCACAATCTCTCCGTGCTTTTTTATAGCGCCGAGCAACGCTTCGGTCTTCCATTCCCTCCGTGCCCATATCCGCCAGCCGTCCTTTTTAACGACATAAAATCCTCCGCTGTTTTTGAGACATCTCTTTGTCCTGCTCTTCATATGCCGCCGATAGATCCGCTCCTCAAGGCTGTCGATTTTCTGTAACCCCTCTGTAAACCCATGTTGAAAGGTATCCTTCTCCTTGTCGTATTGTTGCAAAAAGGCCTCTTTGTCTTCGGGGGAGAGCCATCCCTTGAGGGAATAAAAGAATTGCGCGAGGTTCCAAAGCCGTCTCCCCTTGGAGAGGCTCCTCACGAATCTGGATCGATGGAGGTCAATCACATATAGTTGCTTTTTCGCATTTCCCACTAAGATATTGCCGGCATGCAGATCTTGGTGAAAGAGACCTGCCTCATGAACTTCTCTGATCAATCGGGCCGTTCGGGACAACAGGGTTTTCTGCCTCCCATCAGGAACCACTTCGATGAGAGGCTTGGAAGGAGAAATGGCCTGGGTGATGAGAAAAGCATCATGTAAGATCATCGCTCGGCGCCTCTCAGCCACGGCCAGGGGCAGGGGGGTTGGGATCCCTTTGTTCAGCGCACGATGAGCCATGACCCACTCTTGCTGTGCCTTGGAGGGAACAACACAGTACTTAAGCCGCTCCCGTGTTCCCCTCGTCTTATAGTGCTTCAGGAAGAACTCCCCCTGAGGGCCTGAGAAAATCGAGACCGTTCGGACAGGTGATTCTTTTATAAGTCTTAGAGGAGGGTTATTGAACAGAAAGTCTTCTGGATTATCTAACAACGAAGCGGGCAACCACATTGCGGTGCCTTCGGCGATGGACCATCGTAAACCCTTCGCACCCCTCTGAGGGGACAGATCATCAGCCACCCCTCTGGGCCACCTCATCCAACACTCCGTACAACGTAGGCGCACACCCTTGTATGGAATACGACGCTCTCACCAGCTCTCTCCCTTGAAGTCCCATCTTTTTCCGTAGTGAAGGGTCCTCAATCAATGTGGAGAGCTTTTCAATCCATTCGTCATCGGTCATGGCCCAAAAACCGTTCACCCCATTCTGTACCACATCCCTATTAACACCCACGGGCGTGCAGACTACCGGCACTCCTACACCATAATACTGAAGTATCTTGAGTCCACATTTACCCCACGACCAGGGATCATCCAAGAGGGGCATGACGCCGATGTCTAGACTCCTCAAATCTTCAACCTCTTCCTCGTGGCTCCAGCGTTTTTTGAGCACCGCAATGTTTTTGAATTCTAAGAATGTATCGCAGATGATCTTGAGTTCGAGGTGAGGGTATTTCTTACCAAGTTCCTCAAAGACAGGGTGCATCTTGTCCAGATAATGGATGCTTCCGTGGTCCCCGATCCACCCGATCGTTACCTTGTCCTTTTTTTCTTGGTAGGCTTTAGCATCATATCGATCTCGGTCAATTGACGTAGGTATCACAACTACCCGTTCGGTAAATCTCGCCGTTTGATCTTTCAGGAAGTTATTACCGGCAATGACATAATCCGCGGCCTTTATGATACGGGCGAATCTCTTTTGGCGTGTCCGGGAGTACGGTGAGGGGGCTGTAGAGTTTCTGTACATCACAGCATCGTCAAAATCATACACAATCCCCTTTGCCCGCCAGCGTAAAAGCTGCAAAAAAGGTGGGTTAAATCTCTTCCTCTGAAGAAAGAGTACATCATAATCTGCAACCTTTCCGAAGAACTTTGCAAAGGCTGTAATACCCTTGGGATACGTGGCTACGTGGGCCTCCATCCCTTTTTTCTCCAGATACGGGACATATTGAAGTACACGGTATCGACTAGCTGCAACCTCCCATCCTTGAATCAGGAATAATACTTTCATATAAGATACATAATCACTTTTTTATTTTCTCAAACCAAAAAAGCATATTGAGCTGATCAATAAAAAATATTTTCATGTTATTTTTTTTAGATATCCATTTGGATTAAACGTTAACAAAAATTTTTCTCGTGATTTATCTATTACGAAATCTTTATTACCTTTTACAAATTCTTTAACAGCTTCCAATGGGCCAGGCCCGAATGCTGGTTCCACTGGATGACCATTAATATTTGTGTCCTCAACTATCATATAACTCCCTTTTGTCACCAATTTACTGTAAATTTCTAGTTCTTTCTGGACATGATTCTTATGATGATCTGAATCTAAAATAACGAGAACTTTATCCTTGCTGCTAATAAGGCTTTGAACCTTCTTAACAATGTCATTGGACGTTGAGGAGCCAAGCAAGTAACTTACTCGTGAATGTTGCGGCCTATCATTATTGAATTCTATATCTATAGATATAATTTTACCCTTATTAAGGGATTCACATAACCATGCTAAAAATAAAGAGCTACCACCGTATCTTGTTCCAGTTTCGATTATTATATCTGGTTTGATTTCAAAAATAATTTCCTGATAAATCCAAAGGTCAAGGGGACACTTTAATGTCCGGGTACCAAGCCAAAAAGTATTTTTGTACCATGTTTGATTACAAGAATCATAGTAAAACTTGTGAAAATGTTCAATGATATTCTTCTTTGATTTAAAATTGATAAAATAGTTTTGATAAATAGATTTTTGCAATTGTTTTCGTTCATTATTAAGAGAAAGTAAAATCTTTTTAACACTCATGCGCTACCTCCCTTGAATAACTCTAACATTACCCGCGTTTCCGCAAAATATGTTATAATTGAATCAGCATAGCAATCAATTTGGGGCCCATGGCTTGAAGAGAATATTCTTTTTCTATTCTCGTTCTCCCCTTCTTCCCCATTTTTGATCTGAGCTCCGGGTTTTCAATGAGTATACTCAGCTTCTCAATCCATTCTTTTTGGTCACTAGCCCAGAATCCTACTTTCCCGTCGACAACAATCTCCTTATTTGCGCCTACCGGGGAACAAACAACTGGTACCCCTGTCGCTAAATACTGAACCAGTTTCAAGCCACACTTCCCCCGTGTCCATACATCATCTGTCAGCGGCCCTAAACCTATATCAAAGCTCTGAAGATCAGCAACCTCATCTTCTTCTGACCACTCTTTCTTTATCACTTGCATGTCGGGAATATCAAAAAAATCATTACATACGATCTTCAATTGAACAAAGGAAAAGCGTTTGCCGATTTCTGTTAGTACCGGAATAAGTTTCTTGAGGTAATAGAGGGTCCCTTTGCTTCCAAGCCAGCCAATAATCACTGCATCCTTTGAATTATAATATTGCTTTGGTGCATATCTTTCAATATCAACGACTGTGGGTATAATATGCACCTTTTCCTCGTTCACGTACTTTGTCGCTTCCCCCTTGAGAAATTGATTCCCCGCAATGACAAGGTCGCATGCCGTTACCATCCTTTCAAACCGCGATTTCCTAGTATCAGAATATTGGTTACTCCAACGTGAAGATCGATACATAATGGAATCATCGTATTCAAAGACGATTTTTTTAGCGAATCGACGGATTAATTTCTGTTTCCCCGGTGACAAGAGCTTTCTCAATATTACCACAATATCTGCTTCCTTCAGGCTATGTACCATTTCTAAAAATCTCAGAGGGGAAGACGTTATTCTATGTAATTCTAACTCTATACCCTTTTCCGTCAAGTATGGTATAAACTGGGGAAAGCGATATCTGTCACCTGCGTTGCGTGATATTATTACTTTTACTTTCATTAACTTCCTTGAATCTATACTTGCAAAATAAAGATGAAGCAGTAATACTTCTGTGGTATTTTCACTTCTTCAAAAGCTTAATCAATCTTTTTATACATATAGAATATCTGAGTCCGTCTGATTCTTTTTTTAACTATTGATAGATTTAACCGTTTTGCTATTTCTTCGAACCAATCTGGGAAAAAGCGATTTGCATCTATAGGATACCTATGATACCAAAAACCAGGAATTAAGCTATGTACTATGAGATAACCACCTGGAAATAAAAGACTAGTAAGATCGTGCATGTGTTTATAAGGATTTAAGAGATGTTCGAGTATTGACTGGCTAATAATAAGGTCAAATTGTCCCATTTTAGGAGGGTCTTCTTCAAAATTCCATGTATAATCGACATCTAGCAAACCCGCTGTGTACATCTCTTTAACACTAATTTTTTCTTGCACATATTTTGCAGTACTGTTACTTTCACCCGGTAATAAAACCCTTTTCGGTGTAGGAATAATATCTTGCGCCCATTTAATAATTTCGCCAAAATAAATCGAGGATTCATTCGGAAGATCTCGCATCATATAATCTTCGTAGTCAGTCTTATCAAACTCACCATAAAGTTTTTCCCATTCAATAATCTGTTTTTTAGTAGCCAATTTAAAATAGTGTTTTGCTAATTTAAAAACAATTCGCATACATCAATCTCCTTGCTGATGTTATATGTATTTGAAAAGTTACACTATTAAAGTAATTCAATATGGAACATATTGTATTGGGGATGTATATGACGTAGTCTTCATGATGATATAATTTCTGCCTTGCAACGTCATTTCCTTTTCTGGGCACGAAATACGACAGACTTGGCGAAATCGACCTCTAAAATCCTATGCAAAGGGTAAAAAAGAGTATGGCGCAGGATGTACTTCGGTATTGATGCGTTAAAAGTACGGTAGATCTCCAGCACCTCAAACCCCTGTTTGAGCAAAATCCCCCCCAATTCCTCGTAATGATAAGCAACCTTGTGTGTAGCATCGAACCAAAATCGGCTCGGATTGAATATATTCGGAGTGCTGATAATCAACATACCTCCATCAACAAGTAGTTCATGGAGCCGACGCAACATCTCCACCCCTTTCGCCAACTCAATATGCTCTATCACCTCAAAGAGTATTATGAGATCAAATTGCTCATTAATTTCAGCTAACGAATAGTAATCGTGAGGGGTCTTGCGATCGATGTCCATGCTTTTGTAAAGGATATCAGGGTAAATATCCTTGACCCGTCTCTCCATCCTTTTATCACCGGCACCGACATCAAGGATACGCATGCCTGGCCGGAGGTGCTTCTTCACTAACCAGGAGGGCCTCTTGATTAATTTCAAGTCCCATATCTTAGGATACCGTTTATGTATCTGATCGCACCCATCAATGAGCTGACTCCAGTCTATCATTGAATCTCCTTAGCTATCGCACAATAAGTCAATTTTACTATTATAATGCAAGATCTTTGAATGATTACTATGTAACTTTATTAATGTTGTCATAATACTCTTTTCATTAAAATATCGTTGGTCACAGCATTCAAAGTACACCTAAGTTTTATACGTGGCTATGAACACTTCGAGATTGGAAGAGAGCAGTAGTGGACATGCTTCCTCAATTTTTGACAGAGGCCAGTTCCACCACGCAATGTCTTGTAGATCACGTATCACCGATTTACTAAATCGAAATTTAATATGCTTTGCTGGATTCCCGGCAACTATTGAATAGGGTAACACATCTTCTTTAATAACACTACGAGCAGCTATCACGGCACCGTTACCTATCTGAACTCCTGATAAGATGAACGCATCTTGTCCGATCCAAACATCATTCCCGATGACTACATCGCCTTTGGTACGTGGCAGTCCAGGTACTCTCTCCCCCCCGAAGAGGATGTTTATCGGATAGCTCGTAACCCAATCCACCCTGTGCTCGCCACCTATGAGGATAGTTACGCCGTCAGCAATTGAACAGAAACGCCCAATTTTAAATGTCGCACCTTCACGCCACGACCGTATCCTGGGGTTACCATATGTCCAGTCACCAATTTCATATTTTGTATACCGTTTATTGTCTTTCATGAAAAATGGAGCGGAATGCGAAAATATCCTTTTAATGGCTTTTTTCATGTCCTTTGGATGCTCCGAAAATCTTCCGTATAACCCTACCTTATCACATGATTATGAATCAACCCTTTTACACAACTCTCTCTCATATCTTGATAGTGTTCCCACAGAGCTGGGGACGCAACAATTATGTAATTCGTTCAAGGTGTTGCAGCTATTTATCAAATAATTTTGTATGAATTACAATATTATTATAATACTTAAAATCCATAAGAGGTTTTTTGGCAAACAGGCCAGCAATATAGTGACGCACCCTGTCAAAGACCGAAAAATACCTAATCGCTTCTCCCTGAAGTAACCTTTCAAATCTTTGTATCTGACTATCTAAATCTTGAGTGCGATACTCCTTGCCAAAAACGACGGTAAAAACATGCCGCGGTCGTTTTCGATATCCCTGATATCCCAAAATTTTATACGTGAAGCCCCCGGTGAGTTTATCCAAGGCTTCAGGTGTAAACCTCCAAAAATCATGGGGACACGGATGAATCTTAAAATTAAATACCGAGGAAATCACGGCGACCCCGTCCTTTTTTAATACTCTGTCTATCTCTTTAAAAGCGGCATAGATATCCCAGACATGTTCAATAGTATCGAAACACAGGAGCGTACCAATAGAATTGGGCAGCAAGGGCAATGTACCAACATCACCCATGATATCGACCCCAAATCCCTGTCGCAAATCAAGACCAAAAAAGTTCTTTTCCACGAAACAACCCCTTACATCAAAGGCTTTCATACTATCGTCTACTACTAAAGATCCAATTTCCACCACTGGTTCTTCGCACCTAAATGCTTGAACACATGACTTCAGCAATCCATAATCAAAGAAATTCATTCTATCGTCCCACCTATTGTCTAGGATTTCATACTATTCTGACGCACGGTAGATTTAAAGGCCTCGAGCACTGCCTGATAAGATTTTTGTTGTGGATATTTCTCCGCTAATGTCCTGGCAGCGATCGAGACCTGTTGTAGCCTTATAGGATCGGCAAGATACAAGATCTTTTCAGTCAGGGTTGCCACCTCTGTTGGATCTTCGAGGACAAACCCCTCTTGCCCATCAGAAATTATTCCTCCGGCCCCATTATATCTCGTAGTAATCACCGGCACTCCACTAGCCAAGGCCTCCAGAACCACCAAGGAACAGGCATCGTAAAAGGTAGGATGTATCAGAAGATCTGCACTCGGATAATATCGTTCCAAATCCATTACATCTCCTGCGAAAAAGACGTCTTCTCCGCACCCCACGTTCTTGGCCAGACGCTGATATGGGCCTCTTTTATCCCGACCCGCCACCAAGAGTTTGACCTTTGTGTTTTCCTTCTTGACCAAGGGGAGGGCTTGAATAAGGTATCGTAAGCCTTTAAGCCTAAAATTATGGGAGACAAAAAGAAGCAGGAAATCCTCTGCTTTCAGACCATAACGCCCCCTGATCTCTTCTCTATACCGCCTGTTACGGGGGTGAAAGTGTTCGCAATTCACCCCATTATAGATGACGACAACGTGGCCTTCAGGTATCCTATAATGGTCAATGATGTCCATTTTCACCATTTCCGAGATGGCCACAATCAATTTTACATCCCCTCGATAGGGGGCATCCTCCACGATCCCCTCGGCCCACTGCTTGGGACTCAAGATCCTGCCCAAGAACTTCGCTCCCCAAAGCCAGACATTCCCGTATGCCCGCAAGCTTCGCCAGAACCACTTCCAGTGAACCCCTCCGTGGGGCTGCAAGATATCAGCCCGCCACGTATTGCCCACACCCATGATCACATCGTAATGATCCCTGCGCATCTGTCGATGGCACTTCAACGCAAAGGAGAGAATGCGTAGACTTTTAGGAAAGGGAAGCGGAGCAACTTCATGTAGATATAAATCTTCTATTCCGTCATCGAAGTGGTGAGCAAAAACATGGACTTCATGCCCCTCCCGAACAAGAAACTGCATGAGGTCCACTAAATATCTCTCCGCGCCACCCCTGGAGGGCGAGAAATCTCGTATTCCGAGGGCTATCTTCATGAATGAAGAACTTTCCCTGACATCTTCTGATAAAAGGCCTCCACCTGCTCGGCCTGACGCTCCAGACGGAACTCCTTGTGGGCCATCTTATGGGCGGCCTTTCCTATTGCATGACGCAACCGCTCATCCTTCACCAGGGGTAAGAGGGCTTGGTAGATGGCCTGCGGGGTTTCCTGTACGATAAATCCGGTAACCCCATTGCTTACGAACTCCGGAAGCATGCCTTTTGTGGTTACAACCACCGGCTTCCCCATGGCCATGGCATCCCGCAGCGCCCGTGCCGTCCCATCCGACCCTGGGGTAAGCAGGACAAAAACATCCATACAGGCGAGGATGTCCACATAATCATCCATTCGGTACCCGGCCAAAATCACGTGAGAAGCAATCCCAAGGCGTTGCATAGGCTCTATGACACTTTTTTGCATCTGGCTGCTGTGACCTACCAATAAAAGCCTCACTTCGGGAATATCTTTAATCAGATGCGATATAGCCTCCAAGAGGATATCGGTCCTTCTATATCTCTGAAACCTGGCCACGATCCCCACGACGGGAGATGCGGGAGGGATCCCGAAGACCGGCCGCATATCTTTATAGTTTCTCTGCGGATTGAACTTAGTGAGATCAAGGGCGGTGGCCACTTTTGCCACCCTCGCGGGTGTAAATCCCAAGCCCTCCACCAGCCGCTCCGCACCCCGCTCCGAAAAGGTAATGAGGCCATCGGTATGGCGCCTGAAAAACCATCTGCTGATGGGATCCGCCTTGAGGGAATCCATTTTATGATCTACCCGGATTGCTGGGGGCCGCCGCCTGGAAAACCTTACCGCCAACCCCCCAACGATGTGATCGTGGGAATTATGGAAATTGACGATGTCAAATTTCTCCTGATCAATATAGCGTGCAATGCCCTTAATGTCGCTAACCATTGCTTTCAGGAGGTAGATCTTATGAAGCTTGGAGATAGGCTCAAGATGAAAGATATCAACGCCGCGAATGCCTTTTTTGCGAACTCCTACCTCTACGCTCTCCAGAGCCTCAAAGGGAGGTCGTCGATAGGCTAGGACCACCTCATGGCCCCGCTGTTGGAGGGCATGGCAGAGGTTTACCACTGGTTCGGACGCTCCTGTCCACTTCCAATCTGAAAAGAGGTGGAGGATCTTCATCGAGCAGGGCCCTTCCAATACTGTTCCTTGTATTGACGATAAAACCCTATGGTGCTCCTGATCCCTTCATCCAGGGTGGTCTTGGGTTCCCAGCCCACCACTCTTTTGATTTTTGCTATATCCGTGTAGTAGTCACCTGGCTCCACTTCTTTCCGTTCCGGGGTAAATTCGGTAAAGTCCACACTACCACTGCCCGCGATATCTACAATCTTCTCGGCGACATCAATGAACGTAATGGGAACTCCCGTGCCGACATTGAATACCTCTCCATAGGACTGGGGAGAAGCAGCCACCATCAAAAAACAATCCACCAAATCACCTACGTACAGAAAATCCCTCAGAATCCTTCCATCTCCGAAAACCGGTATGGTTTCATCATCCATGGCCTTGCGGATAAACCAATTCAGGACTCCAAATTCATCGTGCTGCATCTGGTGACGCTCCCCATAGGTGTTGGTGATCCTGAGGCAAACCCCTTGAATCTTATGGATATCGTGATAGACGAGGATCATCTTCTCCGCCGTTAAGTTGGTCACAGCATATATCCCCTTAGGATTCGTAGGATGGTTTTCATCGACAGGCAGATGGACGCTTACCCCATACTCACCTCTGGTACCTGAAAAGACGAGTCTGACATCCCTGTTGAACCGCCTGCAGGCTTCTAATACAACCAGGGTCCCCCGGCAGTTGATATCGAGGTCCTGAATGGGGTTGCGCACACTCTCCACGTGGTTCACCTGGCCAGCCAGATGGAAGATATAGTCTTGTCCTTGCACCAAGTGATCCATGGAGAGTTGATTTCTCACATCGCTGAAGTTTACGTGAAACTTATCGGCAATGGGGGAGATGTTGAACAGGTTACCCCCTTGACGGGGGATCATGTTATCCACCAGAGTGACCTTTGCCCCCTCCTCCACCAGCCGGATGGCAAGGTTGCTCCCGATAAAACCCAACCCGCCGGTAATTAATATTTTTTTTCCTTGAAACAGATTATCCAAGGTTATGATGGCTCCTTTCCAATACTGAGTTTCTTTCCCCCGCGGCGCTTGTAAAATGGGGGGCGTGTGCTCTTCTCAAATTCCTGTAGCACCTCTTCCCAAAGGATCTTCTTTTTACCTATAATCTTTGGAAAGTACCTGTCAATGACCCAAAAAGACAACTTCTCATAGCCGGGATCGATGTAAGGCATATTCCTAACATTTAATGTATAGCGTGACCAATCTTCAAGGTTTTTCGGAGGTTGGAAACCACTTTTGATCGCATCCTGGTAAAGCCGAGAACCTGGATATGGAGTGAAAAAGAACAACTTTGTCTTCACCTTGTTATTAACTCGCTTTACTTCGTTGACATACAACACCGTTTCTTTCAGATCATCGAGTGGCCTTTCAGGAAACCCGCACATCAAAGAGATAACGGGTATAATCTGATTCTGTCCACATTTCTTGGCAAACGTAATGGTATCTTCCAAGGTTGCCTTCTTATTAATATAGTCTAAAATCTCTTGAGAACCGCTCTCAGTCCCCGTCAATATCCGGTAACATCCAGCCTTACGGATCAATGCATAGAACTTATTATCAAAACGGGCCAATTGCCTGGGGTGGCCAAGAGCCTCCCATACAATACGGGTCTTTCGCTTAAGAATTTCTTGGCAGAATGTTGCTACGCGTTCTTGATTAACAAAAAAATTATTATCGATGAAATAAATCGACCTGATCTTCCGACTTAATCTTTGTGCAAGGGTGGTAATTTCATCTGCTAGTCGATAAGGGTTCATTGCTCTCCATCGACCTTTATAGACAACCGCATCTGCGCAAAACCCACAAGACATGGGGCATCCGATACTGCTCAGGTATGAAAAATGGGGGTGAAACTTATTTATATCTATGCAATCATAAGGCATTGGGTCAAGATCTTCTAAAGAAATGATGGGGCGATCTACGTTGTTAACTGCTCTCCCACCATCTTTGAAGGTGATCCCAGGGATTTGATGTAAATCACCCTTGTCTTCGATCGCCTGAACAAGTTCCGCAAAGGTAACCTCTCCCTGCCCACGCACCACGATGTCCACATAGGGACTCTTCACCGACTCTTCTGGAAGCAAAGAGACATGCCAACCACCCCAGACGATAGGGACATCGCTTACTTTCCGAACCACTTCGGCTGCAGCAATGCCGCCTTGAATTTGATATCCAGTCATTGAGGAAATTCCTACGCAGACCGCTTTGTCGAGAGATCGCTCTAATGTCGATAAAGCGTGGCGATCGATTCTTTCATCGATCAATACGACAGCATATCCCTTCTTTTGTAATACAGGGATAAGTGCTAAGACAGAAAGTGGTAACTCGTGATGATGTTTTTTGGGTTGAACCCTTGGATAAAAAAGAATAACTGTGCGATTCTCGTCAGACTTCAAAGCTTTTGTCTCCTTATCTATATTTTTTTTGCTGAGATTCACGGTAGCGTTCCCACGCTTTTGCATGTTTAATAAACGTATAATAGAACGTTGAGACTGCAATGATTAATCCGGGTATGCCATCCAAAAAACCCCTTTTAAAAACATATTCCTTTATGAAACGAAAAGGTGGATTCAGCACCATATGAACCACATTGAAGCCCTTTCCTTCCTGGAGCATATCGTCTACGGCGACTTGAGAGTATTTGTCGATGGTCTTAATCTGATCTGAGATATCTCTATACGTGTAATGGTAATAACGGTTCTTCAGGGTCTTCACCCTCCCTTGCAACCTCACCTTGGCATGCAGACCACCTTCCCACCGTCCTCTGTTTCGATCGTAGAGCCTAATCTCATAGTCAGGATACCACCCGCCGTACTTTATCCATCGCCCCAGGTAATAGGTGCGCCGATGGGCAATGTAACCGTCCCATTGGCCGTTGCTAGCCTTGAGTTCCTCTCGTATCTCCCGAGCCAACTCAGGGGGAACCTCCTCATCGGCATCAACAAACATCACCCAGCGGTTGGCCGTTTTATCAGCGGCATACTGATATTGATCTTGATGGTTCGTCCACTTCCGCTGAGAGAGTCGGCTGGTGAATCGGCGGCATATTTCCACCGTGCGATCGGTGCTGTAAGAATCTACTATCACCAACTCATCGGCCCACTGTAAGCTGGTCAGACACCGCTCAATGGTCCTCTCGTTATTAAAGGTTAGTACGTAAACAGAAACCTTCTCCATTTATCTTTTTACCGTTGCGGTGCTCCTGTTGAGTTGCGCACGTACCGTATTATACACCTTTTCCACCTCTATCAGATCCATACACCGATGATCTTCGGGACATATCCTTTTGAGGCATGGGCCACAGGGAACCTCCTCGCGGATGACTACATGTCCTTCCCCCAAGGGTGAGGTCGTCCGGGGATCGGTGGGACCAAATATGGCCACTACCCGTGTACCCACCGCCGCTGCCACGTGCATAGTTCCTGTGTCATTGGTGACCAACAGGTGACATTGTCGCAACAGGGATGCCAACTCTAATAATGAGGTCTGGCCGGACAGATTGAGGCATCCCTCACCAATCCCCTCAGCAATAGTGGCATTCAATTCCTTTTCTTTGGGGCGAGAGGAGCCAAAGATGAGGATAGAGGCGTCATACGTTTTTTCCAATCTCTTTCCTAATGCCACGAACTTCTCGAGCGGCCAACACTTGGCCTCCCCATAGGTGGCACCGGGGTTAAAACCGATCAGTACCCTCCCTCTCAGACTATTGTCTGAAAGGAAATTATCGGCCCACTTCTCAAGCTCCCCGTTGATGGATAAGGAAGGCAATGAGGGAGATGGCTCACGGCCCAAGCGCTCTATGAGATGAAGATAATAGTACATGCGATGTGTGCTCAGGATTTCTGTGGTTCGGTCGAGCCGTTCGGTCAACAGCCAATCGCGCACTTCACCCTTATACCCAATACGGTGGGGAATCCCCCCCAAAAAGACTAACCAGGCAGAGCTGAAGGATCGGGGGAAGATGACAGCGAGGTCTATCCCTTGCTGTTTAATGAGTCGAGACATCCTCATCTCATCAAAAATCCTCTGTACTCCTTTTGCCCTATCGAAAGAGATGACCTCATTGATGTCCGGATTGGCCTTCCAGAGCTCAGCTAGGTGGGACTTGGCCAAGACAGCGATATGGGCTTGCGGAAAGATTCGGCGCAAGGAGTTAACGGCAGGAAAAGAAATGATCGTATCCCCGACCCAATTGGTTCCTTTTACTAAGATCCGCTTGACATTTTTATATCTTTCCCTTTTGCTAGCCATTTCAATAAAAAGTTACCAAAGAATATTAAAAAATTAGTTAACCATAGTGATTTATCGATGTCAACTTCTTCTTTTATACAAAAAAACTTGACTTTTTTTTCATATTGTTATAAAGTTTATTTCTTTTTGTCACGTAAAAGGTGGTATGATGCGGAGATTCTTCAGCTACGGTATAATCATACTTGCAATTACAAGCTTTTTCCCAGCTACCCACCGACTATTCTTTCGTTTAATATCCAACATCCTTCAAACTACCCCCCAGGCAGTAGAGAGTGAAAAGCGAGACATGAGATTCACTATGCCCAGCGGGTCAGGAAGGGAGAGATGTGTTACCATTGACCCAGGGACCATTTACATAGGGGATGATGGCGGGGTCGGCCTGGTGTATGAGAAGGAATTTACCCTAACATCAGTGGAGCGTAAGCATACCCTTTCTTTACGTGTAGCAGGAATGGTAGGTGCACGTAATGACAATGAGAGTGAAGACTACAATAATGGTTTCTTTACCAATAAATTATATATAAACGAACATTATATAGATAATCTTAACAATTATTGCTATCAGGAAGAAGATAGAACATTCAGAACCATTCTTGTCCCTCTTCCCTCAGATATATTGCGCCCTGGACGTAACAAGCTCGTCGTCATGGCAAGAGGTCCTAAGGGCGGCAATCACGATGATTTCGCCATACAACAAATAAAACTCGTGCATAAGTGAGGGGTAATAAATCCCTCCGCCTTGCCCCTTTCATCCCTCAGTGAGCAACCCCTCTATAACCCTCGTTCGAAGCAGAGATACTCTTTTTTCTCCCTTGTTATGTTTATGCCCCGAATTTTTCTAGTTTCAGGGCCGAAGCAAGCATCAGGGGCATCTCATGTAGTGCCAAAAACCTCCCCAGGCCACCTTTGACGCACGCCGCCTCGCTGAATTCTTGAACGTCGTCTATCCGCTCGTATTTTGAATAGAGCATGAAGGGGTTGGGGTGCCAGCTGTGCCCCTTGAGCAGCGCCGGGGTAGAATGGTCTCCGGTCACGGCGATGACATCGGGGTCCAGCTCTAAGAGCACGGGAAGGTGCCGGTCCACCTCTTCGATGACCTCGACCTTTTTCTCAAAGTTACCGTCCTCGCCGTAGCTGTCGGTCTTCTTGATGTGCAGAAAAAAGTAGTCAAACTCCTTATAGTGATCTTTGAGGGTCTTGAACTCATCGACGATGGTCTCGCCGGTCTCCAATATCTCCATCCCTACGAGTCTCGCCAGCCCCTTGTACATGGGATAGGTAGCGATGCAGGCAGGGGTCAGCTTGAACAGATCGCTCATGCTGGGGATTGCGGGGATCTGGGAGATCCCCCGCAACAGTACCGTGTTGGCGGGGTGATGGTCTTGTAATACCCCGTTGGCTCGCTCAACGAAAAGTTTGATGATCTGAGCCGTGTGCTCGGCCTCCGGGGCCAGGGGTATCGGCGGCTTGGGAGGGTTGCCCTCTCTCTGCGGATCGGTATCTTCGATCCGGCCATCCAGCCCCTCCTCCATAAAGCGCAGGACAAAACGGTGTTCCTTGCCGTGTTTAACCTCCACCCGCACACCCTCTATCTCCTGGATCTCCTTCTGCAGGAGCTCGCAGAGCTCCATGTTCTTTTCCGTGGGGATGCGCCCTGCCCTGCGGTCGACGATAACCCCCCCCTCATCCATGGTGGCGAAGTTGCCGCGCGCCACCACATCGCTCTTTCCCAGCTCCATCCCGATCCCCAGGGCCTCCAAGACCCCCCTGCCGATCTCATAGCGCAGGGGGTCGTAGCCGAACATCCCCAGGTGCCCCGGTCCGCTCCCCGGCGTGATCCCCGGTGAAACGGGATCGGTCACCCCGCAGATGGAGCGGGCAGCTAGTTCATCCAAATGAGGGGTATGGGCCGCCTCCAGTTCTGTCTTGCCGTCTACGCGCACCCCCCCTACCCCGTCCATAACCAACAGGACGATCGTGGAAGGGGTCTTCAGTGTCAAAGACCTGATGAGTGCCTCATTGGCCATTGTTCACCTCCCTGAATATTCCCTCTCAGCCCATCCAGCTGGGGTTTCTCTATCCCTGTATGTTGGATTAAAACCTTGAAGGTCTCTCCCATCCCCCCGGGGAGGATGAGCTTCTTGACGGTAAGCCGCTCGGCCATGCCCTCCCATTCTGCCTTCCCCTCGCCCATCCGTACCACCTCGTCCAGGATCCCCAGGGCGAGAAGAAATCGGTATTGGGGGACCAAACCGGTGAGTTGCAGCCCGTACTCTTCACCCCACTCGATGAGGGAGGTAAAATCCACATGAGCGGTCATATCCTGCAGGCCCGGATCCCCATAGGGATCGGCGAGGGCCCGGTGGTCCCGATAGCACAGGAAGGTTCCCTCCCCACGAAGGGGGCTGTAGAGCTCCTGGGCCGGATAGCCATAGTCGATGGTGACGACAAAACCCCGCTCCATGCCCTGCGCCACCCCCTGGAGCCATCTCCCTGCCTCTAGGTTCACCTCCGCCCCTTGCCCCTCGGCAAGGGTGATTCCCAGGCGTCGGAAGTATGCCTCCAGCTCAGGTGTAGAGGGATCTTCGAGAATCTCCTGAAACACCCCGTTATCCAGATCCACAAAGATCTCCTTTAGTCTCCCACCCTCCTGCACCACCCGATGCACGGGAAAGGCGTCGACCAGCTCGTTGGAGAGAAAACATCCCTCGACCTCCATCGCACCCAAGTCCGCGACTGAATCCCACGTTATCTTCGCCCGATGAAGTGATAAAAGCCCCTTTTGTTTTTCGATACAAACGGGGCTGATCTCCACCATATGGTAGCTTAGGAGACTGTAGAACTGTCCCTCCTCTTGTTGGAGGTAATCAAGGATATCCAAGCAGAGATACCCTTCTCCCCCGCCCATCTCCACGATCTCGAATGTACCACCCCCCATGATCCGCCACATCTGGGCCATCTGTCTCCCCAAAAGGGCCCCAAAGATGGGGTGGACCGTGGGGCTGGTATAATAGTCCCCCGCCCGTCCCCGGCACGCCCTTCCCGAGGAGTAATAACCATATTGCGGGTGGTAGAGGCAGATCTCCATAAACCGCGCGAAGGTGAGGGGGGACCCTTTCTCTCGTATCTCATCCGAGATGATCTGATGCAGCACCTCTGAAACAGCTTCCCTCACCATACCTTAGAGTAACCCCCTGAGCAACCGTAAGTTCACTACATCCCAATCTTCCCCTTTAGGGTCTTTCCCCTTGGGGGTCTCCAAGATAAAGGGGAGGTGTGCCAAACGGGGGTCCTGCATGAGCAGACGAAAAGGCTCCAGCCCAAGGTGGCCCTGACCGATGTGCTCATGGCGGTCTACCCGTGTGCCCACAGCGGCCTTGGAGTCATTCAGGTGAATGAGCTTTAGGCGTTCCAGGCCGATGATCCGATCCAACTCCCTCATAGTGGCCTCGTACCCCTCCGGGATGCTGATGTCATATCCAGCGGCAAAGCAATGGCAGGTATCGAGACAGATCCCCACCCTTGCGTCTTCCTCAACCATTTCAATAATTCGTGCAAAATGCTCAAAGCGACTACCCAGCGTGCTCCCCTGTCCGGCAGTGGTCTCCAGCAGGATCTGTACTTTTATGTCCATATCCGGCATGTTCTGCACTCGGTAATACAATAGATTGATGCCCCGGGCAATCCGATAGAGCCCTTCTTCCTCACCACTCCCCCGATGGGATCCTGGATGCATCACGAGATACGGAATACCAAGGGCTTCAGCCCGCTGCATCTCCTCCCAGAGGACCTCCTGAGATCGATTACAAAGCCCCTCATCGGGTGAAGCGAGGTTGATCAGATAGCTGTCGTGGGCCGCGATGGGGTTGATCCCCGTTTCATTACGAGCCTGGTGGAAGGCCTCGATGGCATCTGGATCAAGAGGTTTGGCACGCCACTGATTGGCATTTTTGGTGAAGAGCTGAATGATATCGCACCCGATCTCCTTGCCCCGCCGGAGGGCTTGGGCAACCCCACCGGCGATGGACATGTGGGCCCCTAAGGACCGCGGCTCTCCATCGTGGGGGCGCCCTCCTCCTATTGAATCCCCTCCATCAACTCCTTCACCTTCGCCTCTATCATCCCCTGTATCTCCTCCAACCGCTCTTGAGATGTGGCCTCAAACCTGAAAACCAGGGCCGGCTGGGTGTTTGATGCCCGCAGCAATCCCCAGCCATCAGGGAACGTAACCCTCATACCATCAACGTCAACGACATGATATTTTTGACGAAAGTATTCCGTAGCCTGCTCCACGATCTGAAACTTGATATCATCGGGGCATTCCACCCTGATCTCCGGTGTGACAGAGGTCTGGGGGATCCCCTCCAGGAGCTCTGAGACCTTTTTGCCGGTCTTGCCCACGATCTCTAAGAGACGACAGGAGGCGTAGATGGCGTCGTCAAAACCGAAATAGCGATCAGCAAAGAACATATGTCCACTCATTTCTCCAGCCAGCACGGCCTTCTCTCTTTTCATCTTATCTTTGATGAGGGAATGCCCGGTCTTCCACATAATGGCCCGACCCCCCAGCCGCTCGATCTCGTCGTAGAGGGTTTGTGAACATTTAACCTCCCCGATAAACGTCCCTCCTCCCCGCTCTTGAATGATATCCCGGGCGAAGATGATCATCAGTTTGTCACCCCAGATGATTCTTCCCTCCTCATCGATGACCCCGATGCGATCGGCATCACCGTCATAGCCTATCCCAAAATCGGCCTCCGTATCCTTCACCATAGCGATGAGGTCCGTAAGGTTCTTTTCCACCGTGGGGTCCGGATGATGATGGGGGAACCGACCGTCCATCTCGCAGTACAACGCCTCCACCTGGCATCCCAGGTCGCGCATAATGGGCACGCCCACGATCCCTCCTGTCCCATTGCCCGCATCGACCACGACCTTGATCGCTCCGCCTACGTGGATGTTGGAGAGGATATACTGATGGTAGTCTGTGATGATATCATGCTGAGCGAGGCTCCCCTTTCCCTGAATGTACTCCTGTTTCTCAACAATCTCCCGCACCCGTTGCAGTTCTCTACCGTAGATCGCGTCTTTCCCCACGCAGATCTTAAAGCCGTTGAACTCCGAGGGATTGTGGCTTCCGGTGATCATCATCCCTCCTTCTTGTCCCAGATGGACGATGGAAAAGTAGAGCAATGGTGTGGGGCAGACCCCGACATCGGTAACCGCTATGCCACTGCCTACGAGTCCTTCTAAGAGGGCATGAAAAAATGGATCGGAGCTCGGACGACAATCCCTTCCAACAGTAATTTGTTTGATCCCGTGCTGGGAAAAATAACTGCCACACCCCCTCCCGAGCTCGCGAACAGTCTCCTCAGTGAGATCTTTGTCGACGACCCCCCTGATGTCATATTCACGGAATATCGTGGGATTCATTACACCCTCCAGAGCTGATCCTCATTCATTCACCGCCATCCTTTTGGCAAAGAAACGAACGGCAAAAAAACCCAAAATCAATAAGGCAACAAAGGCAATACTGAACGTATCGATATATTTGGTCAGATAGAGCTTCGCTGTCTCCCCAAAAAAATATATCAGGAGTCCTACCAAAAAGAAACGAGCGCTTCTGCTGATCACGGAGACGAGGATAAATCTCTTAAGATCCAGGACGAAGACCCCCGCTGAGATAGTGAAGACCTTGTAGGGTATGGGGGTGAAGCCAGCGATACCCACAGCCCAGATATCATATTTCTGATAATATCTCTCTACAAACCGGATTCGTTCCTCGGAGATGAGGCGTTGCAGTAGAGGCCTTCCACCCTTGAGTCCCAGAAAATAGCCCAAGATACCACCCAACACCGATCCCAGGCTGCAGATTGCCGCGTATACGAAAGAAAGGGGGGGACGAATGATAGAGAGGGCGATGAGCAATACATCGGGAGGCAGAGGGAAAAAAGACGATTCAGCAACGGCGTTAAGAAAAAGGGCCATGCCCCCATACGGGGTAGAGGCCCACGAGATAACCCACGCAACCAATCCCTCTGATGACATACCCATCTTCTCCCGCAAGTTTAAGGTAATATGTTACGGGAGAGGATGGCAAAAATCAATATATTTTACAACAGAGGACCAATACCTCATTTTACAAAGAACTTCATACCCCCTACTGAGAGAAAGACCATAGCGATGATCTTGAAAACGACATGGACGGTGAAGGCCAACCGAATACCATACTGATAACTCAAAAAGAGTGAAAGGTCGGCCACAAAAAGAAAGCCAACGGTCCAGATGATCAGATTGATCACTGTCTCTATCAATCCACCCTTATATTTCCTCCGCGCAAACAAAAAGACGATAATAATAATTAAATAGACCGACAACATCAAACAAAGAGAAAGAAACAATTGCATCATGTCCATGGGAATTTTCATATGTCAAACCCCTTTCTGTTCTTTTATTGCATCACTTGGGATACTGCGCTACGATCTTATCAAAGGCCTCCAATACCTTCCTTTTTATGGGGGAATCGGTGTAAAACCTATAGATGTCCCATCTCACCTTGCCGATATCCGCTACGATCCGTTTCGTCAGAGGTAACCCGAGAATATTAACCATCTCTGTCAATAAAAGTGTTATCAGGGCGTAAAAACCATCGATGAAGACCAACCGATCTGAAGGATTGGGATAGTACGCGGAGATATTTTTGAGTATCTTGTTTTCGTCCAGGGGCAGGTCCTTATCCAATGCGACACCGCTAAATAATGTGCCATAGTCCTTTGCCAACTGATCCATGGCCTTCTTCACCACCCCTTTTGTCCGTGTCCCTAGTTCTTTTCTCAGATCGTCCAGCACCAATCTGAAGACCTCTATAAAGGTCCGCAAAAATCTGGTAACTTCGCCATACTCTTTGTCCTCATAGGTACCGATATCTCGCGATTTTTTAATCAGCCCCATGAGCACCAGACGATAGAGGATGTTGATGACGGAAATCTCATCATCGCCGCTGAACTTGATCAGTTGGGCAACATTCCTGTTGCCGTCGATCAATGAAAAGATGAACCGCTCATTGGCATCTAAATCCTCCATGATTTTTGCTTTATCCCTTTCGATGTACGGGGGAACACGGAAGATAATCTTATTATTCGGAATCATCCTCCTGAAGGTGGCGAAATCAAGACCCCTCCTGGCGGCAAACAGGGCAATATCCAATGGGGTGTAACTCGCCACCACATCCTCTTCTCCCACCGACTGCTTTTCGAAGTAAAATTCCCCATCCTTCCATGAAAAGAGTTCGGAAAGGATCTCCTTGACCTGGAAATCCAGCAATTCATGCAGTTCCTTCCCCGTGAGCAATCCCGCCTTCACCAAAAAGGTACCGAGCCTCACCCCACCCTCTTTGGCCCGGGCCGCCATGTCTTCCAGATTGGATGACGTCATAAGCTCCCGCTGGAGCAAGAAGTTACCGAGCCGCTCTTCGGACTGCGTGGTGCGGGCGGAGACGATCCACCCCTCCTTGAACAAGATCTCCTTCTGGGCATAGTTGCTGACGACGGCGGCCACCCCTGTTTGGGCGCCAGAGAAAAGGGCGTACAAAAGCCCCAATAACGGAACATCATCAAGACCACTCCGAAAGGCGACTGATTCCGATACCATCGGCAACTCTTCAGCAGTAGGGCGACGCTTGGCAGCCTCCTGCCACTCCGTGATCGCCTTTTCAAACTCTTTGTTTTGGAAAAAGGTAGTGCCGTTGGACAGGTGCTGGAAGAACTTCGTGTCGGGGAAATTAGTAGATCGCAAGGACTGAAAATCTTGTCCTTCCTTTTTTTCCAAGATCTCCTCCTGACAAGATCTTTGCTATGAGAATAGATATGAACTTATGGTAAAAAATATTAAATAAACAGCTAGCATAGTTACCATTCCTCCCCTCTTTTGTCAACTCCAAAATTTTCTTTCCACAAAACTCTTTACAAATCAACCATTAAAAAAAATTGACAAAAAGGGGAAATAAAGCGTAAGGTCATATTTCAAAAAGGTATGAAGATATCTATGGAAAAACAATACGTCCCTGCTGAAGAGATAGAGAAAAGAGTGCACACTTTGCGAAGCGAAGTGGCAAAGAGGGAGTGGGATGCAGTCCTTATCGTACAGAATGTGGACCTCTTTTATTTCTCCGGCACCATGCAGAATGCCTTGCTGTTCGTCCCGCTGGACGGAGAGGAAACCCTCATGGTCAAAAAGTACCGGGAGCGTGTCCAGAGGGAATCGGCAATAGCGCGGGTAATTCCCCTCAACTCTTGGAACGATATGCCCGCCCTCATTGTTGAACATTACGGAAGGACACCTCAAAAGATGGGGATTGAGCTCGATGTCATTCCGGCCAAAGACTATATACGTCTGCAAGAGATATTTGCGGGAGTTGAGATCGTCGATTCATCATCCCTGATCAAGGCAATCCGAAAGATAAAATCAACCTATGAAATCGGGCTGATGAAACAGGCAGGGGAGATAGGCAAGATCGTCTTCGAGGAAGTTCCGCGCGTGCTCAAGGAGGGGATGACGGAGATAGAGCTCGCCGGAATCTTGGTGGCGGTGTCCATGCGCCACGGCAATCAAAACTACCTCCGCATGAGGGCATTCAATGCTTATGCGTATTCCTGGCATGTCCTGAGCGGCTATACCGGTGGTGTCCTGAGCTATATCGATGCTCCCATGGGGGGTATGGGGCTTTCTCCCGCCTTCCCCGTGGGTGCCAGTCATAAACCGATCAAGGCACATGAACCAATCCTTATTGATTTCGGGATCTGTTATAACGGCTACCAGATCGACGAGACCAGAATGTTCTCCATGGGTGAACTCCCAAAGCGGTTTAAAGATGCCTATCGGGCCACACGCGAGATAGAGGCAGCGATGACAGCCGCGGCCAGACCAGGGGTCTCCTGTCACGACATATACCGCATGGGGTGGGAGGTAGCCCGCAGATTGGGATATGAAGAGCACTTCATGGGTCCTCCAGATTACAAGACCCGCTTCATCGGTCATGGCATCGGTTTGGAGATCGACGAATACCCCTTCATCGCTCAGAACCATGATTATCCCTTAGAGGAGGGGATGACATTCGCCTTGGAGCCCAAGATGGTCTTTCCCGAGGAAGGGGCCGTAGGCATCGAGAATACCTTTGTAACGAGTGAAGAAGGGGTCGAGCAGCTCACACCAGCGGAAGAAACATTGATAGAAGTGTAAGGGAGTATCATCCATGACGGAGGTTACGTGCCGATGAAAGAAGACACACAACGAGAATTAGATCTCATCGTCGCCCAAGTAAAGGGACATCTGCACTATCAAAAGGAGCTGGGTATCCACACCCTCCTCACCCAGGGCACACGGAAAGAACGCCTGAACCTCGCTAGCATAAGACAGGAATTGGGGGAGTGTACCAGGTGCAGACTCCATGAGGGGAGAAACCACGTGGTCTTCGGCGAAGGCGATCCCCATGCCGCCCTCGTCTTTGTAGGAGAGGGCCCTGGCAGAGAAGAGGACCTGCAGGGCAAGCCCTTTGTCGGCAGGGCGGGGGAACTGCTCACCCGTATCATTGAGTCCATAGAACTGACCAGAGAGGAGGTATACATCGCCAACATTGTAAAATGCCGCCCCCCCAAAAATCGCGATCCCAAACCAGACGAGATACAAACCTGTCTTCCCTTTCTCATGAGACAACTGGAGGCCATCAAACCACGGATCATCTGCTGCCTCGGGACCTTTGCCGCCCAGACCCTCCTGGGGACAGAGGAGCGGATTTCATCCCTCAGGGGACATTTCCACCCATACAAAGGTGCCAAACTCATGCCCACATATCACCCCGCCTTTCTCTTACGCAATCCCCAGTTTAAAAAGGATGTCTGGGAGGACATGAAGCGAATCAGGGAGGAGTACCAGAGGCGGTAGGCTCTTAAAAATGGTGAGGCGATACAGTGCCTCTGCATATTTCCGAATATTACGCACTAGTGATATAATCGTTGAGTGTAAGAGCATTGTATGCGAAGAAACCTCGTCTGATGCAATCACGGTATATTGCTTCATGACAGAAAGGAAAAAACCCCTATGAAGAAGATCGACTTTGAAGCACATTTTTATACACCGGAACATATCGAGACGATGTATCACCATAAGGGATATCCGCGATTCGCGGATGATGACAAGACAAAGGACCGCCGGCTTTGGTATAACGCTGAAGTGGGGCAACCTTTTCCAGATTTCCTGCTCAGTAGCCTCGTGAACCTGGGAGAGGAGCGGCTTAAGAAGATGGATGCATACGGAGTTGACGTGCAGGTACTCAGCCTGTCTGCACCTGGTCTGGAACAATTTGACCCGTCAAAAGGTGCGGCCCTTGCCCGAAGTGCCAATAATGCCCTCGCCGAGGTCACAAAAAAGTTTCCGGAAAGATTCATGGGATACGCCGCTCTAGCGCCTGGCAACCCTGACGAGGCAGCAGATGAACTTGAACGGTGCGTGAAAGAGCTCGGCTTCAAGGGGTGGAATACCCATTCAAACTATGGTGAGTCATATCTTGATGACAAGAAATATTTGCCAATAATAGAGAGGGCAGAGAAGCTTGACGTGCCAATTTACATACACCCAACTGTCCCGGCCATTGCTCAGCTGAAAGGATACGGCTTTGCCCTCGCCGGTGCACCTTTCGGGTTCGGGCTTGAAACGGCATTGTGTATGATGCGCCTGATCTATAGCGGGGTGTTTGATAGATGCCCTGAACTAAAAATCATCCTCGGGCATCTCGGTGAAGGGCTGCCGTTTCTTATGAAGCGCATAGACTGGGCATATGTGAGGCCTTTCGATCCTCATGCCAGACCAAAACTGTCAAAAAAGCCAAGTGAATATCTTCAGCACAATGTATTCGTGACGACCAGCGGAAACTACTATCAACCGGCCTTTATGTGCACGTATGAGGCAATGGGCATAGACAAAATCCTTCTCGGCACTGACTACCCCTATGAGGATACTGAAGAATGTATACAATTTCTCGAGGGATTACCGCTATCCCAAGAAGATAAGGATAAGAT
>Ga0315537_1000244_pt1 | contig 40724 bp, 36 predicted proteins | sample SalMarSW160270MG_FD_203091 | JGI IMG/M metagenome (GOLD analysis project Ga0315537, IMG submission 203091) | Salt marsh sediment microbial communities from the Plum Island Ecosystem LTER, Massachusetts, United States - Salt Marsh Sediment SW1602-70 ... | reverse complement strand
AATGGTGAAAAGTTTCAGGCCAAATATGGCAGGACTGGTTTTAGGAGAAATTTTTCATTTGAAAAAAACTGGCGAAATTTGTATTATAAAACCAAGCAGGTCGAAGTTTATTGTGTTCCCGAAAGCGACGGTTGGCTCGTAATTTCTGTCGTTACCCGCTATTTTTAACAAGGGCTTTATTATGAAATTTACTTATGACCCAAGATACAATATTGCTTATATACGATTCAGTGAGAAAAGTCAGCAGGTTGAGTCTATCCGGCTTAGTGACGAACTTGTTGTGGATATGGCCCCGGATGGAACGGTTTACGGCATTGAACTTCTCAATGCAAACGAACTGTTCCAAAAAGATGACAGCGGAGAGCTTGTTATAGTCAATGAGGCCACCGGCGAACACACCGAATTGCCCCTTATCAAAAAAAGAGCAGTTTAAAATGCAACCCTATTGCTCCTCCATAAACAGTTCATCCCAGCACCTTTTCCACGGCTTACGCGTAAGTTGTATTAATTTTTCTTTAACATAATTTTCATCTTCCGGTACAGTTAAAATAAAATATGCACGCGGACTATAAGCTTTGAATCGCAATGCAAATATCAATCCGCTGGGGTTAACTTTTTGTCGTAGTAAACAGATTTTGTCCTTTATCTGTTTTTCATGAGTGTCACGATAAAAGTGGTGATAAATCACACAGATTTTTTTTGATTCATAGAGTTGGACTATCTCATCATAATAAGCATACTTGCCAGCCTTTTTACAACTCAGCTTACATGATGAAATCGGTTCCAAGCCGTTATCCGGGTCAAGAAATATTGCATTGCAGCCGCTAACCATTTGCTGCGCACGTTTTAACCAGTTTCTTCTATAAATAATTCGTGCTTCCTTGTTCTTTTCACTGTTTCCGGGTAATATGTCGTAGAAATCAACAGAATCACTGAAATATATTGTGCCGTCCTGCAGCAAATCTGTATTTTGAAGTGTGGTTATTGAACGACTGTCACTTTCAACAATTATTTTTAACTTAGAGTGCAAAACTTCATCGCAATTTTTAAATCCGGCTTTAGTAAGATAATCGGTATGCCTGCCGTCTGTGCCTGCTTCATCAGGAAACGCATACCAAATTACTCCGAGCTTCCACTGTTCACCGCCGAATAAATGCCTTAGTAAGCCAAATTTCCCAAAATCCCCTACATCGCCCGCATATCTGTCTTGCATTTTCCAAGTCCTTTCTAATACCTACAGAAATGAGGTGCAAATAACAGTTGGAAACTCACAATTTCTTTTTCAAAAAATTCTGTGAAATCCTTCTGTCCGCAGTTACAATAAAAAGTCGTTCTTGAGTCTTTTGTGGTTATAATAATATAGTGTAAATCTGTGTCAATCGGTGTCTGAAAATGAATCTACCTGAGCTGAAAAAACCGGATAAATACATCGGCTTGTACGTTGTCGATTTCGGCGACCACAGCGGCGTCGGCTTCACCGCGCAGGAAGTCGCCGAGCTGCTCGAAAGCGAGAAGTTCAAAGACGTGACCGTTTACAAAATCCACAATGCTTACCCCGACGGTCGGCTCGAATTAAAAGGCGTACAACCCCGGACCTTCCAGCTCGAAGCGGGCATCTTCTTCTACAGCGACAGCTTCGATACCGCACAAGCGGATTTCAGGAACCTAATCGACATCGCCGTAACAACCGCCCCGCCCTGCCGTGCAAAGCTGCACCTGGCCAGATACAGCAACGACAAATTCGCAACGGCTCTGATTTACCCCGCCGAATACGACGACGAGCTGAGCAAATGGCTGTCGGACAATAATTATAAAACCAACGGCACTGCCGAAGGCGGCGCCGCCGTCGTTACGAGATATTATCAGGACCAGCCCGAGATACTCGAACGGCACCAGCTCTTTGCCGTAAATGAACTCGAAAGCAGGACCGGCGAAGAACTACTCGCCGCGACAAAACTGGCCGTGCAAAGATAATCCGCCGCGAAAAATATGCCCGTGCAAACTAAAAAAAATTCGTTCCTCGGCTTTCTGGCTGCTATGTTCTCGATATTATCCCGCCGACCAAAGCCGGTTAAAAAGGATTTGAAAAACAGCGACTTCAAAACCAGTACCCAGTCAATGGGCGTTCGTTTTAACGAGTATATTAGAAATGTTTTCCGTTTCAGATGGATTCGAAAAACCTGATTTACCGCAAGGACACCTGACATGGCCGATATCAAGGACTCGATAGTGCCACCGCCCGGCGAAGAGCCGAAACTGTCCGAAAACGCTGTTACCGTCCTGCAAAGCCGATACCTGCTGAGGGATGAAAAGGGCAAATGCATCGAGACCCCCGCGCAGCTCTTCAGCCGAGTCGCCTTGATGGTTGCCTCCGCCGAAAAACGCTACGGCGCAACGCCCGACCGAATAAAATCATGGCATCGCAGATTTTACGACCTACTCGCCTCGCTAAAGTTCCTGCCGAACTCGCCCGCCCTGATGAACGCCGGCCGTCCAGTCCAGATGCTCAGTGCCTGCTTCGTACTGCCCGTTGAAGACAGCATCGAGGCCATCTTCGAAACCATAAAGAACACCGCACTCATCCAAAAGGCCGGCGGCGGAACGGGCTTTTCGCTCGACCGCCTCCGACCCACAGGTGACATAGTCGCATCCAGCGGCGGCACAACATCCGGACCAATCAGCTTCTGGCGGGTCTTCTCCGAGGCCACCAATGCCATCCAGCAGGGCGCCTTCCGCCGCGGTGCCAATATGGCCATGTGCAGTGTCACTCACCCGGATATATTGAAGTTCCTCCACGCCAAACAGAACCTCGAAGCATTCACAAACTTCAACATCTCGGTAAAGGTCACCGACAACTGGATGAAAAAACTTTCACGTTCGCCCAAATCGCCCCACGTCGTCACTAACCCGCGAACAGGCCGTAATTATCTTATCCCCCGCCGAATCGACGTAGAAAATTACACTATCGACGACCTGGTGCCAATCGAAACAAAAACTTCCACCTCAGCCAAAACTTCGAAGTACTACACCGTCGAAGATATCTGGAAAACAATTATAAAATGCGCCCACGCCACCGGCGAGCCCGGCCTTGCCTTCATAGACCGAATCAACGAAGACAATCCTGTCCCGTCGCTCGGCCGAATCGAAGCAACCAATCCCTGCGGCGAACAGCCGCTGTTGCCTTACGAAGCCTGCACCCTCGGCAGTATAAATCTGAGCAAATTCGTCCTCGCCTCCGATACCAAACGCAACCTCGACTACGATGCCCTCGCCGCAACCATACAGCTCGCCGGCCGGTTCCTCGACAACATCATCGACGCCGCCAATTACCCCGTCCGTGACACCGTCCGCCTCGCACAGGCCAACCGCAAAATCGGTCTCGGCCTTATGGGCTTTGCCGACACACTCTTCCTGCTGGGCATTCCCTATAACAGTGAACAAGCCGTTGACTTCGCCGAAAATCTCATGAAGTTCGTCAACGACCAGGCCCACAAGGCAAGCGCCCTGCTCGCTGACGAACGGGGCCCGTTCCCGAACTGGAACGAGAGCATCTGGCGGACCCACAGAAACCAGAAGATGCGCAACGCCGCCGTCACAACCATCGCCCCGACCGGAACCATCAGCATCATCGCAGGCTGTTCAGCCGGAATCGAACCGCTCTATTCACTGGCCTTTATAAGACAGGTCCTCGCCGGCAAAAAACTCGCCGAGGTAAACCCGCTTTTCAGACAGCTCGCCGAAAGCCGCGGCTTCTATTCCAAAAAGCTCGAAGCCCACGTCGCCAAAACCGGCACTATCCAGGATATACCCAAAATCCCTGCCTCAATCCGGAGAATCTTCAAATGTGCCTTCGACATCGCCCCCGAATGGCACATCAAAATACAGGCTGCCTTCCAGAAGCACTGCGACGCCGCCGTCAGCAAGACCATTAATCTGCCGGAAAATGCATCCTGTGCCGCAGTGGACAGGGCCTACAAGCTCGCCTACCACCTGGGGTGCAAAGGAATTACTGTCTACCGTCGAAAATCACGCAAAAATGAGCCTATGACTCTGTCGTAATTATTCGCTTGACTCCAAACCAACCCCCGATAATATCGTATACTAAATTAGAGAAACAAAAATTAACGCTAAATTAAGGCTCTTGCCGATTTAGATTATAAGCACAATTTTCTCCCCTCCGGAAGACGTCGGACAGTTCACAACTGTCCGATGTTTTCTTTTATATGATTCCCATCCCCCGCTCACATCTTCTCAAAACACTCAATGGACAGCTCCCTGCCGGGGTAAAATACCCGTCCCGCCCCATTTCTTTTTCCACCTGGCATAATCCTCAGCAACATTCTCAGCCCAGTTGCCGTACCAGCCGTAGCCCGCGCGCCGTTCTTGTTCTATCTCTGCCATACTGTATTTAATCACGCCGTCGCGACCCTCGAAAATCGGACGGTTACTCCCGATTTCGTAGAACCTCGCCCATATCGCAGGTGCGTTGGGGTCCTGCTCCACAACACGGTCACCTCTGGTCCATACCACGCGAATACCGCTAATCTTCGCCGAGTCGAACCACTCTGTCGCGCCCTCAATCGCCGCAACCACTTCGTCACTCGGATTCTTCAGGCTCATCAACAGCTCCAGGACACCCACGCTTTCCAAAGCGCTCAGTGCAACAGGTTCGAACGACCGCCCCTGCCGTGGACTGTAGTCCACCTCGTCGTATTGCTGACACCAGACCGTCGGCTTGCCGTTGACAATGACCTGACACTTGAGTATACACTCAATGCCGCGGTCGAAACTGTCCTGTGCCGCCTTACGACGCTGCGCATCTATAAAATCATAATTGCCGCTCGTCGCAACCTCCCGCATCAGCCGCATCAGCCCGACCATGCAGTCGTCGTTAAACGTGATATACCGGTGATACTGTTTATCGAGTGGATAAAATTGAGGCCAGCCGCCCGTCGGGTATTGCGCCTTGAGAATATGGTCAATCGCCTTGATAACCGCAGCCCGATACCGCTCATCCCCCGTCGCCCGAAAGGAGCGCGACAGGAATCGTATTTCATTGACCGTCGCCCTGTTGTCGAACGTCCCCTTCAGACTGTTCGGGTCTGCCTTGTACCGCATGGCAGTCGTGTCCATATTCTTGGGCCAGCTACCCTGTGCGCTCTGCCACGAAAGTATGTTATCTGCAATTCGAATCCCTTCGGCGCTTTTATACCACTGCTCGTCCTGCCCGCCATACATCGCCCACCAGCTTCTCGGCCCCCGTCTCGGCATCTTCACACTTTGAACATCGTTTGCCCTGCCAGGCTCATTGCTTTCTTCCGCGAACAGTTCCGCACAAAAGAACACAGCCAAAACCACACAAAACACAACCACCCGACCAACACAACCATTTATTCTACTTCTCATGACCTTTTACTTCTTTCACATAAAAATTTATTAATGGAAAAGAGCCCACAGAACAGAGAAGCTGCAGCTCAATATGCTTAAAGATACCCTATTTTATTTATACGCTCGCAATACGCAAGGTACCAGGGGAAACGCCGTCTTTTCCAAAAAGGCGGCCTCGTCTCCTCTAAAATCCTAAATCCTCCATGCAACAAGAGTTCGCGAAGACAGCCGGGCGTATAACGCCACGTTCCATAGCCCCCACGGATACTTGTCATGCCCTTTAATGTTAAATCTTTTCCCCGAACAATAAATTTCGCCCAATTACCCGGAAAAGAAAGCACCTGAGAAGTTTGCATAATCAGATGCTCGGTAATTACATCCCCCAACAGTCTAAGCAACAGAGCCGGGTCGGCTACATGATAAAGTCCGCCCAAACATAACCCAACGTCAAACTTCCTGTCAAAATATTCGTTTATCTTATATACATCCATTTCCACGAAACTTATCTTACAGTCGGTTTTTAATGTACTTGCCAGGAATTCGGCACATTCGACCCTCTCTTTTGAATATTCCACTCCTACTATTTCCCTGGCCCCTGCCAATGCTGCTAAAAATGTAAAAATACCGTTAGCAGAAAACAAGTCCAGAACACTTTTACCTTTCACAGCATGACTAATCCAATCTGTTACCATCTGTTGTTTATATTCATTGTTAAGTATAAATTCTCTATTTGGATGAACCGGTGAATCGGCATTGAGATATGAAACAGACGTAAACCAGGATGTTTCAGGAATCTCCTTCATCCGTTTTATCTGCTCGTCTGTAAGCTCAATATCCAGTTTTAGCGCCAATATATTTCCTTTTAAGTTTTTACTATCCTGCCTGCCCGCAGCACTTTTTATATTTTTTGCCGCTGCCGCACGGACACGGGTCGTTCCGTCCCACCTTCGGTGTCTCAAGCTGAATCTTTTTTACCGTCTGCTCACCCTGCGGCGCCTGAGCAGCGGCACGCTGACGCTCCGCCATCGCAAACTGGCCGACTTCATCGTGCGCCGCCCTGCTGACCTGGTACACGCTCCTGGCCTGGGCGCCCGCCTCGAGCCTGACCTTGAATATCACATCCGTCACCCGGTCCTCAACCGCATCTAACATCTCGTTGAACATCCGGTAGCCTTCGCGCTTGTACTCAATCTTCGGGTCCTTCTCCGCCATCGACCGCATCCATATACTGCTCTTGAGATGGTCCATCGCGTAAAGATGGTCCTTCCACGTACCGTCGTAAACCTGCAACAGCACATACCTCTCGAGGTCGCTCAATTCCTTCCGAAGATACTCCCTGCCGACATCCTCTATTCGCTCCTTCAAATCCTCCGCATGCGACAGTTCCTCCTCACTCAGTCCCGCTTCGAACCGCTCGTTCGCCCAGTCCCTGAGCTCTCTCGTATTCAGCCGGCTTATCTGCTCATCCACTTCCTTTTCGAGCTGCCCATCGTTAAAACTGCCGCTCAGCTCGAGCAGTTGCTTGTGCAAAGCGTTAGGCTTCGTATTCTGCAGCTCCTGCGCCGAAAGCCCTGCCCTGTATTTCTTATTCGCCCACTCGGCCAGCATCTCAAAGCCATAAACATTCGCCCCCTCAGGCCCGTAAACCATATTCATCGCAAACTCGACAGGGTACTCAATCTCCCGCTGCTGATACTTCTCGGCCGCCTTGTCTTTGAGCATCTCTTCGACTTCAGCCGCCTTCATCTTGCCAATTTCATCAACGCCCAGCCGAATCCCGAACTTCGCTCTTGCCCAGTCCACAAAAGTCTTTGCCGCAAACTCGTCACGAAAAAACTCTGCAATCTGCGAGCAGTCTTTCTTGTCCACCTGCTCCGCCGCCGCATCGCCAAGCTGCTCTTCAATCTCTTCCGGCGACATATACTTGACCTTCGACGGGCTCAGACTCACCTGGAACGCACTCATCGCCCACTTGCACAGACCCTGTATATCCCACGTACTTGCATCAGAGTAATCTTCCAGGTATTCACCGAGCGACAGGCCAATTTCATTCGCAGTACTGCCCTTGGCTTCCTGTTTTATCATCTCCTCGATTTCATCGGCCGTTGCGCTGCCGATATCACCCGCCTTCCAATCAACGCCGAAATTCGTCCGCGCCCATTCTGCAATGCACTTTTTGGGGTAGTCACTGCCTAATATCGTCCCGCAGCTCTTGGCAATCGTCGAATTAATCATGTCCTCGACAATCGCTTTGAGCCCTTTACCTTTTATAACCTCACGCCTTCGCCTGTAGAACACGTTCCGCTGAAAATCCATCACCTCGTCGTATTCCAGAAGGCTCTTGCGCGACTCGAAGTTCCGCTCCTCGACTTTCTTCTGCGCTTTCTCAATCCCCTTGCTGATTCTGCTGTGATATATCGGCTGACCTTCCTCCCATCCAATCCACGAAAGCGCCTTGACCGTCCATTCCGGCGCGAACAGCCGCATCAAATCATCATCGAAGCTAAGAAAGAACTGAGTTGACCCCGGGTCGCCCTGCCTGCCGCACCGCCCGCGTAACTGATTATCTATTCGCCTCGCCTCGTGTCGCTCCGTACCCAGTACATGCAGCCCGCCAAGACCCGTAACGCCCTCTCCAAGAACAATATCCGTCCCTCGACCAGCCATATTCGTCGCTATAGTGACATTGCCCCGCATCTTCCCGTCGCGACCGCGATGCTGCTGGCCGGCCTTGGCTACAATCTGAGCTTCACGCGCATGCTGCTTTGCATTCAACACCTCGTGCTCAATGCCGAATCGATTCGTCAGCGAATTCGAAAGAGCCTCGCTCTTTTCGATACTTATCGTCCCAACCAGCACAGGCCGACCCGCCCCGCTTATCTCGTTAATCTCCTCCGTTATCGCCCCGAACTTTTCAGCAACACTCTTATATATCGCATCTTCCTTGTCGTCCCTGACACAAGGCTTATTCGTCGGCATCACCACCACGTCGAGCTTATAAATATTCATAAACTCGCCGGCCTCTGTCGCCGCCGTGCCCGTCATCCCCGCAATCTGACCGTACAGCTTGAAAAAATTCTGCAGCGTAATCGTCGCTAATGTCTGCGTTTCTTCTTTAACCTGAACGCCCTCTTTCGCCTCGACCGCCTGATGCAAACCGTCCGACCACTGCCGTCCGTGCATCAATCTGCCGGTAAACTCATCGACGATAATGACCTTACCGTCCATCACAACGTAGTCTTTCTCTTTCTCGAAAGTCACATGCGCCCGCAGCGACTGCTCCAGCAAGTGAGGCCATTCCAGATTGGAACCCGTAAAGAACGACCCAATCCCCGCAACCTCCTGCGCCGCCGTCACCCCCTCATGCGTAAGATGAACCGCCTTGCGGTCATATTCTACTTCGTAATACTGCGTCGCCTGCTCTAACTTCGCCCTGGCACTTTCAAGCTCCCGCTCGCCCTGCTCGATTACCTGCTCAGCTTTCTTTATTCGCTTTTCATCCTTCGCCTTCTTCGCCTCGCTAAGCTCACCCTGAGCATTTGCAATTCGCCTCTCCTCCGAATCGATTTTCTTCTTTATATTGTCATACTCGCTGTGCAGACTCATCAGCTTGCGGCTCACCTGGTCCGCCTTCTTATATCTCGACACATCGTCGAACGCGGGCCCCGATATAATCAAAGGCGTCCTTGCCTCGTCAATCAGAATCGAATCCACCTCATCGATAATCGCGTACTCCAGCTCCCCCTGCACCATCTGCTTCAGTGACATCTTCATATTGTCTCGCAGGTAGTCGAATCCGAACTCGTTATTCGTCCCGTAGCAGACGTCACATTCATACTGCTGCTTTCGTTCGCCCCCCGCCGTGTCCATGTCCGCCTGTATCGCCCCCACCGTCATCCCCACCGCTCTGTACACAGGTCCCATCCATTCCGAGTCACGCTTAGCAAGGTAATCATTGACCGTTATGATATGAACGTGCCGCCCCGTAAGATGAACAAGGTACGCCGCTAACGTCGCCACCAATGTCTTGCCCTCTCCAGTGGCCATCTCCGCAATCTTGCCGTCGTACAACACGTTGCCGCCGATAAGCTGCACGTCGAAGTGCCTCATCTTCACATTTCGCCGCGCCGCCTCCCTCACAACCGCAAACGCCTCGCCTAATATATCATCCGGCTCAGCTCCCTCTTTAAGACGTGATTTGAATTCCGACGTCTTTGCTTTTAGCTGCTCGTCACTGAGCGCCCTGATTTGCTCTTCGAACTGCCCCGCCTGCTGTGCAACGGTCGAGTACGACTTAACAAGCCGCTCGTTCCGCGACCCGAATATCTTAATCAGTCCTTTGCTTATCTTCTCAAACGCCATCTGCTACTATCTATACCCCCGCTTCTCATCCGCTGTTCGTTATTCAATATTCAATTACATCCGCCCTATTCCTTAACTCGCGTCAAATACAGCCCTGTTCGAGTATCGACCCGAATCATCTCACCCATTTTGATAAAAGACGGAACCTGGACAACCAATCCCGTCTCCAGCGTCGCAGGCTTGTTCTGGTTCGTCGCCGTCGCTCCTTTAATCTCCGGCGGCGTATCAACGACCTGTAAATCCACCGTATTAGGCAAATTCACAATTACAGGCCGTCCTTCATATATCTGAACCTCGAACTGGGTATTCGGCTTACAGTATTTGGTCCCGTCCCCAAAGGCATCATCATTCAGCGTAATCTGCTCGAAGGTTGTCGTATCCATCAGCACATGCTCCGAGCCCGAAGAATACAAATATTCGTAAGTTCGCTTATCGAGATATGCTTCTTCGATAATCTCATCGGAGCGCAGCCGGATATTCTGAATCGAGCCGTCGGAAAGGCTCTTGAGTTTGGTCTGGTACACCGCACCGCCTTTGCCTAACTTGACATGCTGATAATCCACAATCCAGTAGAGCTTGCCGTCAATTTTGACGGTCTGCCCCTTATTCATCTGCGACGCCTTCATGCAATTCTCCAAAAAACAACTAAAAACTCAAAATTATAAACTCAAAACCGCGAACACAATAGTATCCCAGAATCGCCCTATCGTGTCAACAACCGCCCCGTACCGCTTTGGGCTGTGGGAACCCTTCCTTTCTCACCTAAAACATTTTACAATTCCCCACAAAATGTTTATTCTGCATCAACACTAATAGGACAGTTTACTAATGGATACAACCTTCTTCGTTAAAGGACTTATAATAGGCTTCCTGATTGCCGCGCCCGTCGGACCCATAGGCGTACTCTGCATACGCAGAACCCTGCTGCACGGCAGACTGCCGGGTTTCGTATCGGGCCTCGGTGCCGCTTCAGCCGACACTATTTACGGCTTCATCGCCGCCTTCAGTCTCACCTTCATTTCCGATTTTCTCGTCGCCCACCACATCTTGTTTCGTATCATCGGCGCAGCCTTCATCTGCACACTTGGGATAAAAACCTTCCTCTCGCATACGGCCGCCAGCTCCGCCTCCCCCGCCGCCGGCAATTTAGCCGCCGACTTCGGCACAACCTTTGTCCTGACCCTCATGAATCCGATTACGATGTTGGCATTCACCGCCGTCTTCGCCGGCGTCGGCATAGAACACTCCACACACACTCTCGAAGGACTCCTCGTCGCTGGCGTCTTCGCGGGCGCAGCCGTCTGGTGGCTTCTGCTGACTACCGTCGCAGGACTGTTTCACCGAAAAATCAGCTCCTCAAATCTCCTCTGGCTGACCAGAATCTCCGGCTCAATCATCATCGCCTTCGGCCTGTTTATTTTCCTCGACCTGCTGGTAAAATAAGCTGCCCCGCCTGTAACATCAGAATTACAGATTGGAAAAATGCAAATAGAAAGCGGGACTGTTCTGTACGTTACAGCCCCGTTTGATTTTTTATGCCGTTGCGGATTTGGCTTTAAGTGCGTTGAGCTTCCTGGCAAGACGGCTCTTCTTGCGGGCCGCCGTCTTTTTGTGCATTGTACTCGTCGAAGCGGTCTTATCCAGCTTCCTGCTGACAGATTTTAACTGCTCGCTCGCTGCCTCGACGTTACCTGCGGCAACTACCGCCTCGAACTGTTTCGTCAGCGTTTTAACCTGGCTCTTGCGGGCTCGGTTAATAATTCTTTTCTTGGCATTCTGCCTGACTCTCTTCTTGGCTGATAACGATATTGGCACTTGCTTCTCCTAAAGGTTTCTCAATTACCTGAAAAGCGGATTCTAACCCTTTTCCCTCAATCTGTCAACCCGCTTACTGACGTCCCTGAAGCCGAAATCAATCTGGGCGATTTTGCGATAAATCTCCAGCGCCTTGTCATTTTCACCCAGCTTCTCATAGCAGAGCCCAAGATTATACTGCAAATCCTTGGCAATTGCATCTTCTTTTAATTCGTAGCTGTCTATGGCCTGCTGGAAGATTTCCATCGCGTCGGTCGTCCAGCCCTTCAGGAAGAAACAGACCCCGATTTTCCCCATCGCCGGGATTCTGCGCCTCGGGTCTCTCTGGGCCTCCTGGAACAGCGGAATAGCCTGCTCGTACTGTTTAATGGCCAGCAATCGGTCGGCATACTCGTACTTGGCGTGCAGATTGGTCGGGTAATTCTCCACAACCAGCCGCCAGTGGTCAAGCTGAACCTGGTTGAGATGGCTCAGCAGTTCAGCCGTCTGCTGGGCCGCCCCAGCCGCTCGCCGGCTCTTGCGAAGGTTGCGTTTCAACTGGTTAATCTTTATCTCTCCCGCCTTCTGCTTGAAGCTGAAATCCCTGCTCGACGCATACGCATCATCCAGCAGCTCTATCGCCTCGTTCTCCGCCTCGTCGGTCTCGGTCTGGGCAAGCGTATTGGCGAGATTGAATGTGTTCTGCGTCAGAGTCGGATTCTTCGCGTGCTGGGCGCGGGCATCTCTTATCAGGGTCTCGCGGAAATCATCGCTTTTCACCACTCCGTCCGATGCCTGAAGTTTCCGCTGACTGTCGCTGTCCTTTATCGCCTTGGTGAAATCCCCCTCCTGGTCGTATTTGCCCTGCGAGACTGTCAGCTCAGCCGAAAGCCTCTTGAACTCATCGCTAAGCTCATGGTCCGAAGGCTTGAGTTCCGACGCCCTCTTGCAGGTGACGATAGCCTTTTCATATTGGCCGATAGACACGTAAGCGTCTTTGAGCAAAATATAGGTATGCACACTCTGATGTTCCGAACCGTTCGTCGCCACAAACAGCAAATCAGCCAGCCACTGCGTCGTTTTCGTATAGCCGCCTGTGTACGCCGCCTTGAGCATCGCCTGCAGATAAGGCAAATGGTCCGGGGCCTTGGCAAGCAGGTACTCGGCGTTAAGCATTTGCTCGAGCATGTCCTTGCCCCGCAGGTACTTGACCCTCTCGACTATGGAAGGCTTTTTACCCTTGCGAGACTGACGCAAAAGGGCAAGCTCACGCAAAGGCAGATGTCCCTGGCTGATATTGTCCGGGTCCAGACGCAGACCTTCGATATACATATTGATTGCGTAGTCGAAGTTGTTACGCTCGGCTATATCCTTGGCACGAGCAAAAAAGGTCTGAGCCTTCGCCAAATTTTGTCCCTGGTCGCCCTGGTCCATAAACGTAACCTACTGACCTTAATAGAGCTACAATTAAACCAACTATCCTATCGGCAGGCTGGTAGGTGTCGATTAATAAATACCCTTATCGTATCGGACCTTCGACGCATTAATACGCAGTTTTTTGCAGTTAAGGCCACTGCCGCAATACACGGTACTCGCAGCGCAGCACTCGATGCGCCCTCTCACCGCATCCACACATGTTCCTGCGATTCTCGAAGTCCTACGCACTGACCGAATATCTCGAAATGCAACATAGCCACCCGAAGCTGCTCACTTGTCCCTATCTCCACCCCCGGCCATTCCGCAACAGCTAATGCCCCCTTCGCCGCTTCGACGGCAGGTTTCTCTTCCACAAACATCTCAGGCGTTACCCCCCTGTGCTGATAGTCGACCGACCTGACTTGCGCACGCTGTTTTGCCGCCTTATCCAGTGCAAGCTGCCGGGCCGTCTTCGCAGCTCGCGCCTGCATAGGCTTTATCCGCGATTTTTCCGGCTCACTTCGCAGAAGCCGCTCAAAGCTCGGACGAGGACGCGGCTGCGGCCCTGGCTTTGACTGCTGCTTTTGTTTCTCTCCCTGCGACTTTGCCGCGCGGGCTTTTATTATACCGCCGACCGCCCAGAACACCGCCAGCACTACGAAAACCAGCAGCTGCATCCAGCCGCTCTCTTCTCCGTCAGACCGCCCAAGAACAATCGTTTGCCCAATCAGCCAATTCATCCGCTAAACCTTACCGCAAATCCCGTACTACTTGCCGTTCTGTTTTCCGTCCTCTGCCTGCCGTCTTCCGCCTGCCCGGCGTAGCATTAGCGAAGCCGGGTCCTCTGTTTTTACTCTTTCTTCTTCGGCTTAGACAATGACTCACGCATATCCGTATCGGCGTTGATATTCTTCATCCTGTAATAATCCATCACGCCCATATTACCCTTCTGAAACGCCTCCGCCATCGCCAGCGGCACCTTCGCCTCATTCTCGACCACCATCGCTCTCATCTCCTGCTCCCGCGCCACCGCCATCGCCCTTCTTTTCTCAGCCTCGGCCTTTGCCCGCCTCATATCCGCCTCAGCCTGTGCCGCCTGCAGTTGAGCGCCCACGTTCTCACCGACGTCCACGTCTGCAATATCAATCGAGAGAATCTCGAACGCCGTCCCGGCATCCAGTCCCTTAGCCAAAACACTCTTGGATATGTTGTCAGGATTCTCCAGCACACTCTTATAAGTTATGGCTGAACCAATCGTGGTAACTATGCCTTCGCCCACACGCGCGATGATGGTTTCTTCTGTTGCGCCGCCGATGAGCCGGTCAATATTCATTCGGACAGTTACCCGTGCTTTGGCCTTAAGCTGAATCCCGTCCTGGGCAACAGCATCGACCGTATCCCTGCCGCGGGTCGGGTCGGGACAATCGATAACCTTGGGCTTTACCGACGTGGTCACCGCGTCCAGGATGTCACGCCCTGCCAGGTCTATCGCCGTCGCCGTCTGAAACGATAAAGCGATATTGGCACGGTTCGCCGCAATCAGCGCCCGAACTACGTTCGGCACACGGCCACCGGCCAGGTAGTGACTTTCCAGGTCCTTCGTCGTAAGCGTCAGTCCCGCCTGAATCGCGGTAATCTTGCTTATGACTATCGACCGCGGGTCTACCTTGCGAAGCCACATACCGATAAGCTCAGATAGCTTCACATTGGCGCCGGCAAAGAAAGCCTGTATCCACAGCCGGAAAAACTTGATAAACAGCAGCCCCAATACCAGGGCCGCTATGATAGCCCCCACCACGAGAACAATGACTATTATCCTTGCCGGGTCCATCGTTTCCAAAAGCACTAAATTTGTCAGTTCAAACATCTCCCTATCCTTTCATTAATTTTCATCAACAACTCGTACCGTAAGTTGAGTACTCTCAACATCAATTACTTTTACCTGTGTTCCTTTATCTACATACCCGCTCTCAGCCACACATTCGACCCTGCGACCGTCGAAATCCACCATGCCGACAGGCCGAAGCGGAGTAATTACCTCACCAACGGCGCCCAATAGTCCTTTGAGTTCTTCACTGTCCGGAACGCCTTCACCCGCCTGCTTCTTCGGCGGTGCTAATGTAACAGATTTGCCGAAGCGGGTATTGGGAAATATCTTGTACGTCACAACGAGAACCACGGGTATCTCGACCAATGCCGTGACTATACCGACCCATCGCGGAACTCCTTCGAGCTTGAAGAATATCATCAGCCCAACTACCAGACAAGCAAGAGCCGCAATACTTATCAAACCGCCGCTGGGCACAAAAATCTCGGCAACGATAAGGACCGCACACGCGAAGTACAGAAAAACCGCAAATCCAATCCACCAGACCATTCAATCTTCCTCGCTGCTATTCGCTGACTTTCGCACTATAACGCGATTGCCGCGGATATCAATTATCTCCACGACGGTGCCTTTGTCAAGAAACTCAGCCTGACAGACGACATCCACTATCGCCTCACCGAACTTCGCCCTGCCGGTCGGACGAAGCTTGGCAACAACCTCACCCTTATCACCGACCTTCAGCTTTTGTCCCGCCGCTTCCGGCGATACCGTCATACTCGCCTCGAACTCGTCGCCTTTCTTCCCCGCCGCAGGGACCAGGGCAAGACCGGTAAACGCGCCGAGTTTCGGCAGATACCTGGCCAACAGCCATGCCGCAACCAGGAACAATCCGAACCCAATTAAAAGTCCCAACGCCCCTTCCGTAAACAACTGCCACTCGAAATCGCCCTGCGGCACCGGCCATTCGCCGGGACCGTTCCGAACCAGCATACCAACCAGTCCGGCAATGATAAATACAATACCGAGTACCCCCGTAATCCCAAAGCCCGGTATTACAAAAAACTCTATCAGCAATAGGATAATACCAACTACAAACACCGCCACCTCGACCCAGTTCGCAAGACCAGTCAGGTACTTCGAGCTGATAATAATCACGAAACAGATGACAGCAACCAGACCGGGAAGCCCCACTCCGGGAGTATTAAATTCCATATAAACACCAAGCAGCGCAAGCAACACCAGTATGCTCATCACCGCCGGCGAATTTATCAAACGAACCATCTCCTCCGACCAGTTCGTCTCGAATACCTCCGGCTGTTCCGTAAAAATCACGTTATCCCGCTTCTCGAAAAACCCAAGCGCTTCGTTCACATCGGCAACCACCTCACGGGCTATTCTATACTCCACCGCCCTTTTGGCTGTTAATGTGAGTATCTCATCGTCGCGGACCACCAGCTCTTTATTATTGAGGTCCCATTCGTTGACGTCTTTGGGCAATTGCTCTTTTTCGAAAAACTCGAACTCTCCCGTCTGAATATTTTTGACCCGCCACACCTCAAGCTGCATAGTCACCATCGCCCGCAGCAGCGCCTGTGGATACCTGTTCGCCTCAGAAGCCCTGTCGAACGCCGCACGAGTAAAGCTCTCCGCCTTTTCGCGCTCCACCCCTTCCAGCTTGCCGGCCATCACTATCGGCGCACAGTCGCCGATAGTTGTATTTTCGCGCATGATAATATCCTGGCAGGATACGCTTATCATCGCCCCTGCCGAGATGGCCTCGGTGCGGATATAAGCAACCGTCCGCGCCCTCTTGCTCACATCGTGTATAAAGTACTTCGCGATATCGTCCGCCGACTGCAACAGCCCGCCGTATGTCCCTATCTCGTAGATAAGATAGTTCGCCCCGTCGGCAAGCGCCATATCCGTCCGCCGCTGGATGGACTTATAAAGCCCGTCGTCAATCATCCCCGTGCAGATAATCCGCGCAGCCTTGACCTCTTTAGGCTGCGCCGTAACTACGTTCGGCTCTGCCGGGGCCTCGTTCGGCTCCGACAATGCGAACGATATTAAAATGAACGTCAGCGCCGCTGCAATCAGCTTACGAGTATCAAGCATCCGTCTTCGTTCCTTCGGAACTACGCCACGACAAGTCCAGCATCGAGTATCGAGTACATCCCTCATAGGACGGGATTTTAGCACAGCTAATTACCGCTGGCAACTGTTTTTAATGCCCAAACACTCCTTCGACGCCGTATTGACAAAATACATATATTAAGGTAAGAGATGTAAGCATACTGCAAGCTGATAATCCGGTTTCGAGGAAGGAGCGCCGTCATGCGAAAGTATTCGATTCTGCACATCCCCGTAATGTCGTTTTTCTCGAAGGACCTTTATCGTGACGTCGGCCTCAACTGGCGGGGGATTTGCTTCGGCTATCTACTGCTGCTGCTGGCTGTCTGCTGGATACCGGTAATGGTGAAGATTCACCTCGGCCTGTCCGAATTCGTCAAAGAAGAAGCTCCGAAGGTTATCACTCAGGTCCCCACACTCACTATCAAAAACGGCATAGCTTCTATCGACGAGCCTCAGCCCTATTACATCATGGTCCCGGACAGCAACGACGTATTTGCTATCATCGACACCACAGGCACGGTCACGTCACTGGCCGATAGCAATGCCCTAATGCTGATTACAAAAACAGAAGCTATATTCAAAGAGAATGAGGCTCAGACAAGAACTTTCAGCTTCGCTGACATTAAGGACTTCACGCTTACCCAGGCCAAACTGAACAGATGGCTGGATACATCTCGAAAACTGGCTGTCCCCGTGATGTATCCGCTGGCCCTGGTCTTCTCTTACGCTTGTCGAATCGTTCAGGCACTGATTTACGCGGCAATAGGACTACTCTTCGCACACGGTTTCAAAACGAAGATTGAATACCCCGCAATGCTCCGCCTTGCCGTCGTGGCCGTCACGCCTGCTATCATCATCAAGACCATCATTGACCTAGCCGGCGTCGCTTACTGCGGAACGGGGATGCTGTATCTCGGGATAGCTATGGCGTATCTGGCCGTCGGCGTACACGCGGTATCCGAAGCGCAGCAGCCGGCCGACGAATCCACATTCGGCCCGCCGCCGGAACAGTTCCAAGACCGGCTATAAAAAAACGACAGCAGGGCCCGGACTAAACCGGCGCCCTGCTGATACATTTCGACCGTCTACCTCATGAAGCTGGCCACGAACGGCGAAGTTTCGCCCCTTCGCAGGAAATGCCCAGACGGCCCTTCACCCAAAAACTCCGAAAACCAGGATTCGTGCTCGATTTCCTCGTTGAGAATCGCCTGCACCAGCGCGTAGGTGCGATGGTCCTTGCCCGCCGTAAGATTGCAGATATTGGTGTAACCGCGGACAGCGCATCTTTCTGCGTTGACCAGTACAGTCAGTATCGCCTTGACATCGCGCGGGTCCTTCGGAAGCGACGCAGGAGGACAAGACGACATGTCGTGGAACTCCTTCATATCTGCCGGCAGCTCCCCGCCCAGCTCATAAATTCGCGGAACCAACGCCTCGAAGTGATTGCGGTCCTCAATCCTCGCCGTCTCGGCAATCTCCTTGATTCCCTCACCATCCAGGCCGATGAGGTTCACACGAAGAATCGTGTAGTAGTAAAACGTCGTCAGCTCCGCCGCTGCATTCGTAACCAGCAGCTTAAGCAGTTCATCAATGTTAATGCCTGCCTTTTCGACCATTTCCCTTGCTACTTTTCCCATTTGAAAATCTCCTTTCCTAAAGCCCTGTTTATCTGAAAAACATTGCCGATTAAACACTTACATACATGACACTTACTAAATGTTCCTGTCTAAGAATTATTCTTATTCCTGCTTCAAAAAATTTTCTCTTTCTTTTATGCACACTTGTCGCACAGCCCCTCCAGTACCACCTTTATACCAGTTACTTCAAAACCTCTCCGAAATGCCCTCGGCGCCCGGAGATTATCATAGCTGTCATCGTGAAAGTCCACAATTTTATTACATTTTCTGCATCTGAAATGGTGGTGGGCCGTCACATCCGGGTCATAGCGTTTGGCCTCTCCATATCCTTCGACGATATTTACAATCCCAATCTCCGCAAAAGTCGAAAGCGTCCTATAGACCGTATCGAGCGAAATATCCGGAAAGGTTCGCCTTACCTGCTCGAAAACATCTTCCGCACACGGGTGCTCCTTTGATTTGGCTAATTCCGTATAAATCGCAACTCGCTGCGGAGTTATACTCAGGCTATGCGCCCTGCATTTCTCGCGGAACTGGGCCATAATCTTCGAACCAGCTTGTCTTTGCGCCATCCTTATAAACACCTCAAATGCTCGATTTTAGTCAAGCAGATAGTTACTATATAGGAATATTTCTTATTGTTCAAGTAAAAACTCAATTTTTTTAAAGGCCCTGATCAGACATCTCATACTCATTTGTCATCCAAACTGATTCTTACAAATCCAGGACTATAAGTGCTTATTTTAGAAATGGTTAGACGAGGGCATCATGAGAGCCAGTGACGCAACAAACAAGTTCAATACTAATGATTGTTCCTTCTTGCCTTCTGACATCTACAGGAGGATAATACCTGTCACAGCGAGACAATGTACCAAGATAAGCCTTGGCCGATTATAGGAAAGTAAATAATCCTAAGGGGAGTAAACAAAAATGAAAAAAGCAAAAGGACTCATGACAGCTGTTGGGATAGTCTCAATTGGTCTGGCCATACTGGGTTTATTGTACAATTCGCAAACCCTGTTCACGGATTTCTCTGATATTGAGCAGGAAAACGAACTTCCATATTTTTATCCTGCATTTTATATCATGTCCGTTATCTGCATTATATGTTACCTCACCCTCCTGATTTGCGGAGTTCAATTTGTCCGTTTGCACACGGGTGTGTTTTGGATATTTACAGGAGTAATAATTTTCGAAATTATTTACTTCTTTTCTATAAGCACTATGTGGTTGATTCCAAAGGTCGGGATGAGTATCGCAGCAGCAACTGGTGTTGCCAATGGAGGCTTGAGCTTTCAACTTTTTATTTTGTTTCCATTATGGGCTCCTTTTCTCGCAGGTTGGGCGACAAGAAAAATCTCAAAATCTCAAGAATCATCAAACCGAGAAATGCGACTACCTGTAACCAGTGATTAAACAAATACTTCGGCTTCAACTTCTCTGAACGTGGAACACAGAACACAGCACGTTTTAAATTATAATCTTTTCCGCCAGTTGTTCCGGCAGTTTCTCGTATGCCAAAGGCTCCATCGTAAACGTCCCCCGCCCCGCCGTTGCGCTTCGCAGTTCGCTCGAATATCCGAACATCTCGACCAGCGGCACCTTCGCATCGATTACCCGCATATTCCCGTGCATCCTCGTATCGGTAATCAGTCCGCGCTTAGCAAGCAGGCTGCCCTGCACCGCCCCGAAGTGCGCCTCCGGCACAATCACCTGCAGCCGCATCACCGGCTCCAGTATAACCGGATGCGCCTTTTTCAAAGCGTCCTGCACCCCTATCACCGCCGCCTGTTCGAACGCAATATCCGACGAATCGACCTCATGAAACGACCCGTCGATTAATGTCACCCGCACCCCGACGACCGGATACCCGGCGACCGTCCCGCTCGTCAGCGATTCCTTCGTCCCCTGCTCCACCGCTCCGACATATTCTCGCGGCACCTTATCTCCGCCCGCCATATTTATAAATTCATTCTCTCTGCTCCGGTGCCCGTCCTGTGTCATCAAAGGCTCGACCTTCACCACCACGTGTCCGTACTGCCCGCGCCCTCCGGTCTGCTTGACAAACTTCCCCTGCCCCTCTGCCGTTTCGCTTATCGCCTCTTTATACGCCACTCTCGGCTTACCCACGCGAACATCGACTCCCATATCACGCGTCAGCCGATGCTCGAGAACTTCGAGATGCAGCTCTCCCATCCCGCTGATAATAGTCTGTCCCGTCTCAGGGTCCAGCTTACACGAAAACGTCGGGTCTTCTCTCCTCAGCACACCGAGCGCCTCAGACAGCTTTGGCCTGTCCCCGGCCGTCCGCGGCTCTATCGACATACTCATCACCGTCTCAGGGAACGTAATACTCGGCAGCGAAATCGGATGCCTCGTATCGCAGATAGTATCGCCCGTAAGCGTCTGCTTCAGGCCGACCACTGCCACTATATCACCCGCACTGGCCTGCTCCAGAATCTTACGCTCTTTCGCGTGCATCTCGTAAAGCCTTGTAATATTCTCTCGATGGTCCCTGTTCACATCCAGTACCCTGCTGCCAGCCTTTAATGTCCCCTGGTATATCCTCAGGAAGTTCAAATCGCCGTGCACATCCCCGGTAATCTTAAACACCAGCGCCACAAGCGGCCCTTTCGGGTCACACTTGACCTCAACCTCTTTATCTTTGTCCAGCCCCTTGTGTCCTACAATCACAGGCCGCTCCAGCGGCGACGGCAGGTACGCCACCACTCCGTCGAGCAGTCTTTGCACCCCGATATTCTTTAGCGCCGAACCACAGAACACGGGATAAATCTCGCAGTTTAGCGTCCCTTTCCTTATCGCCCTGCGAACAATATCGGTAGAAGGCTGTTTATTATGAACATACAGGTCCATCAGTTCTTCGTCGTACTCAGCCACCTGTTCTAAAAGCTCGTGCCTTTTAGCCTCTGCCAAATCTTTCATATTCTCCGGTATCTCTTTTTCCTCGAAGGTCGCGCCAAGCTTTTCAGCCTTATAGAAGACCGCCTTCTGCTCAATCAGATCGATTATCCCCTCGAACAAATTGCCCTCGCCTATCGGCAATTGCAGGACTATCGGATTGGCAACGAGCTTATCACGTATACTCGCGACGCTCATCTGGAAGTCCGCGCCGATTTTATCCATCTTATTGATAAAGCACAGGCAGGACAGCCCGTATTTTTGCCCCTGACGCCACACCGTTTCACTTTGCGCCTGCACACCCTCGCTCCCGTCGAACACCGCTACCGCCCCGTCCAGCACGCGCAGCGAGCGTTCCACCTCTGCCGTAAAATCGATATGTCCCGGCGTATCGATAAGATTTACTTCATAACCCTTCCACGGACACTTCGTCGCCGCCGAGGTTATGGTAATCCCCCGCTGCTGCTCCTCTTCCATATAATCCATCACCGCCGTCCCGTCATGGACCTCTCCTATCTTGTAAGTCTTTCCGGCGTAGAACAGAATTCTTTCGGTCACCGTCGTTTTACCGGCATCGATATGGGCCATTATCCCAATATTGCGAAGTTTTTTAAGGTCACCAGCCATAATCGTTACGTTTAGCCCTGTGTTTTACGCAGGGTTCTTAGCCCCCTGCATTGCAGGGAGTTTTATGTCTTTTCGTTTAGCCCCAACCCCTGAGGGATGGGTTATTTTATAGATACAAAAAAAGCGGATAGTAAAAACGTTTCCCTATCCGCTATAATTTTTAATTGTTTTTACCACGCAAAGTGGGCAAACGCCTTATTCGCATCCGCCATTCTGTGCACGTTCTCGCGCGTCGTCATCGCGCCGCCCTGCCCGTTATACGCATCGAGCAGTTCCCCCGCCAGCCGTTCGCACATAGGCTTACCCTTTTTGCCCCTGGCTGACTGAAGAATCCACCGAAACGCAAGCGACTGCTGCCTCTTGACGCTTACCTGCATCGGCACCTGATAACTCGCACCGCCGACTCGCTTGCTGCGGACCTCAATCATGGGTTTGACGTTGTTGAGCGCCTTTTCGAATACATCCAGGGGCGTAGCGTCCTTAACCTTACCTTCTATAATACCCATGGCATCGTAGAAAACCCGCTGAGCAACGCTCTTTTTACCGGCCAGCATAAGACAGTTGATGAACCTCGATACGAGCTTGTTGCCGTACTTCGGGTCCGGCTGTAACTGCTCATCCGATGCCGTAAACTTCTTTGCCATATCTTCTCCTTAGCCCTTTGCCTTCTTTGCCCCGTACTTGCTTCTGCCCTGCTTGCGACTGCTCACACCCGCGCAGTCAAGCACGCCGCGAACGATATGATACCGAACACCGGGCAAATCTCTTACTCTGCCGCCGCGGATAATCACAGTACTGTGCTCCTGAAGATTATGGTCGATGCCCGGTATATAAGCCGTCACCTCTTTGCCGTTGGTCAGCCTTACCCTGGCAATCTTACGAAGAGCAGAGTTGGGTTTCTTCGGGGTCTGCGTCCTGACTATCAGGCAGACGCCTCTCTTCTGTGGCGAACCGCTGATATCAGACTTACGCTTTTGTCCCTTTGTTTTCTTTCTCCCGCTGCGAATTAACTGATTAACTGTCGGCATAACAATGTCCCGTCGTAATTAACACCTTTCCAATTCTGTTCGACTATTCGATTCCAAGTGCTTCCTTTATTGCCTGGTCTGCCCTGGCCTCGGCTTCTTTGGCCTCCTCGAACTCCGGCTCCCTCAGCTCCTTGGGCAGCGGAGCCTCTGCAAGGTGCTTGACCCTCATCTCCAGGTAAGGCTTAAACGCCGTGCCCGCCGGTATCAGGTGTCCGAGTATCACATTTTCCTTCAAACCGCGCAATTCATCTACTCTACCAGCTAACGCCGCCTCGGTCAAGACCTTAGTTGTCTCCTGGAAGCTCGCCGCCGCGATAAAGCTGTCCGACTGCAGCGACGCCTTGGTTATACCCAAAAGCAGCGATTTGGCCGTCGCCGGACGCGGCTTTCGGCCCTTCGCCGGCTCGCCGCCTATCATTTCCACCTTCTCGCTCACCGCAGCCAGCTCGTCCTTACTGACAATCCGCCCTTCGGTCAAATCCGTCGCGTCGCCCACGCTCGTTATCTTTATACTGTTGGCCAGCCGCTCATTCTCGGCACGGAACGCGTACTTGTCAATCACCTCGCCTGGCAAAAAGCTGCTGTCGCCGACCGACTCAATCTCAACCTTGCGCATCATCTGTGAAGCAACTATCTCTATGTGCTTATCGTTGATATTAACGTTCTGCGAACGGTACACGTTCTGAATTTCCGCTATCAGGTAACGCTGAAGCGCCTCTTCACCCTTGATACGAAGAATATCATGCGGAACAAGAGGGCCGTCCGTCAGCGGGTCGCCCGCCTCGACCACGTCACCGGCATGAACGTTCAGGTGACGGTCACGAGGAACGTGATGCTCTTTTTCCATAAGGGTCTTTCCGGTCCCGGCCTCTTCCGAGCGAACTATAATTGTCATCTTGCCCTTGCGCTTGTCGCTCTTTAATTCGATTCTGCCGCTGATTTCAGCCATGGCCGCAGGGTCTTTCGGCTTGCGAGCCTCGAACACTTCGGTCACACGCGGTAGTCCACCCGTGATATCCTGAGTGCCGCCGCTGGCGCGAGGCTGATGTGCCAGCAGCTGGCCCGCACGGACCGACTCGCCTTCAACAACCTCGATATGAGCACCTGCCGGCAGGTAGTGAACGTCGAGAATCTTGCCGGCCGTATCTTCGATGATTATCTGAGGATGCTTGTCGCCCTTATGCTCTATAACAACAGGCCTGCCTGTCTGGCCCTTACGCTCTTCTTCGACCTTGACCGTCTCACCTTCAACGATATCCACGAATCGAATATTGCCGGCGACCTCCGCAAGAATAGGAGTACGGTGAGGGTCCCATCCGAACAGCTTTTGACCCGCCTTGACCTTCGTCCCGTCCTTCACATTTATCACCGCGCCGTAAGGAACCTTGAACTTATCCAGCTCACGATTCTTCTCGTCAACAAGAGCTACCTCTCCGTTGCGCTTCAACGCCACTACAAGCTTATCGCCTTTTTCATCCTCACATTCAACCGCGTTAACGTCACGATACTGTACTATCCCGGCATGAGTCGCCATCTGCTCACGCTCCAGTATCGCACGCTCTGCAACACCGCCTGTATGGAACGTCCGAAGCGTCAGCTGAGTACCCGGCTCGCCGATCGATTGTGCCGCTATAATACCCACCGCAGAACCTTCCTCGACCAGCCGGCCGGTGCTCAGGTCCCAGCCGTAGCACTTGGCGCATATCCCGTATGGACTGTCGCATGTAAGAGGACTGCGAACACGAATCGCGTCAAGTCCCAGCGCCTCGATGCCCTCGGCGGCTTCACGAGTTATTACCTCGTTTTCTTTCGCTACCATCTCTCCTGTGATGGGATTGCGGATATTGTCACGAGCCGTTCGACCGACAACAAGCTGACTCAGAGGCACATCCACTTGCTCGCCACGGCTTACCGTACTCTTTGTAACTCCCTGGAGCGTCCCGCAGTCGTACTCCGAAACAATCACATTCTGGCCGACGTCTATGAGTTTTCTCGTAAGATAACCAGAGTTAGCCGTCTTCAGAGCCGTATCCGCCAGACCTTTACGGGCACCGTGAGTCGAACTGAAGTACTCCAGAACGTTAAGACCCTCACGGAAGTTCGCCTTAATCGGTGTCTCGATAATCTCGCCGCTCGGCTTGGCCATCAACGCTCGCATACCCGCAAGCTGCTGTATCTGGTCAACACTGCCTCGCGCGCCGCTGCCCGTCATCAGAAATATAGGGTTAAGGTACGGACTGCCGTCCGGCTTCTTGTCTTCACGAAGGCCACGCATCATCTCATTGGTTACCGCAACCCTGGCATGTGTCCAGGCGTCAATCACCTGGTTATATCTCTCACCTTCGGTAAGCACACCGGCGGTGTAGTTCTTATTGATTTTGGCAACCCGCTTCTCCGTCTCGTCGATAATCTCCTGCTTCTTGGCAGGAATCTTCAAATCCGTCACCCCGAAGCTCAGCCCCGCTAATGTCGCATTCCTGAACCCCAAATCCTTAATCCGGTCAAGAAGGTCCACCGTCTCGGCGCTCTCTGAGTATTTGAAGCACCCGCTGATAACGTCACCAAGACGCTTCTGAGACATCGTCACGTTATAGAACGGCATCTCCTTCGGCAGTATGTCATTAAACAGGCACCTGCCGACCGTCGTCTCTACAACCTCAGGCCGCTCAGGCTTCGGCTTCAGTTTCAAATCGTCCCCAATCACCGCTTTTTGCATCCTGACTTTGATGCGAGAATGAAGGGCAATCTTGCCCGTCTCGTACGCCATAATCGCCTCGAACGGGTCCTTGAATAGCATCCCCTCGCCCTTTTTCTTATCGCTCATCACCGTCAGGTAGTAGTTGCCCATAACCATATCCTGGCTGGGGCCCAACATCGGTGAGCCGTTGGCGGGCGAGAAAATATTGTTCGTACTCATTATCAGTGTATGCGCCTCAGCCTGTGCTTCTATACTCAACGGCAAGTGGACCGCCATCTGGTCGCCGTCGAAGTCCGCATTGAAACCGCGGCAAACTAACGGATGAAGCATAATCGCGTTGCCTTCCACCAGAACGGGCTCGAACGCCTGGATACCCATCCGGTGAAGTGTCGGAGCACGGTTCAGCAGCACAGGGTGCTGATGAATCACCTCTTCCAGAATGTCCCACACCTGCTCGTCACGCCTCTCAATCATACGTTTGGCGCTCTTGATGGTATCAGCCAGACCGTGTTGCTTGAACTTCCTGATTAAGAACGGCTGATAAAGTTCCAACGCAATCCGCTTGGGAAGTCCGCACTGATAAAGCTTGAGGTTCGGCCCGACCACAATCACCGAACGTGCCGAGTAATCAACACGCTTGCCTAACAGGTTCTCCCGGAACCGACCCTGCTTACCCTTAATCATATCCGTCAGGCTTTTCAACGGCCGGTTATTACTGCCCAGCACCGGCCGACGACACCTGCCGTTATCCAGTAATGAATCGACCGCCTGCTGAAGCATTCGCTTCTCGTTCCGGATAATCACTTCCGGTGCATTAAGGTCAATTAGTTTCTTGAGTCGGCTGTTACGGTTGATAATTCGCCGATACAAATCGTTCAAATCGCTCGTCGCAAAGTTCCCGCTCTCCAGCAGCACCAAAGGCCTCAAATCCGGCGGTATCACAGGGCACACATCCATCACTACCCAGTCCGCCTTGTTCGTGCTGCTCCTGATAGCGTTGACCGCCTTGAGCCGCTTGGTCAAATCCTTAATCTTCTGCTGGCTGTTCGTCTTGGCGATACCCTCTTTCAGCTCCCCGCTTAGCTTATCTATATCCAGGTTAGCAAGCAGAGCTTTTATCGCCTCGGCGCCCATCAACGCCTTGAAGCTGCTGCCGTACTTGTTCGTCGCTTCACGATACTCCTCTTCGGTCAGCAACTGGCCCACCTTCAGCGGACTCTGCCCCGCGTCGGTTGCCACGTAATCCTGGAAGTAGATTATCTTTTCCAGGTCCATTGTCCTCATATCCAAAAGGGTGCCGAGATGATTCGGTATCGACTTGAAAAACCATATATGCACCACCGGAGCCGCAAGGTTTATATGACCCATCCTCTTACGGCGGACCCGGCTGTGCGTAACTTTAACACCGCACCGGTCGCATATAATGCCTTTGTACTTCGTGCCCTTGTACTTGCCGCACGAACACTCCCAGTCACGCTCAGGACCGAAGATTCGCTCGCAGAACAAACCGTCCTTTTCCGGACGATATGTCCGGTAGTTAATCGTCTCCGGCTTGCGAACCTCCCCGAACGACCAGCTGCGTATATCGTTCGGACTGGCAAGCGAAATCTTCACTGACCCATAATCATTTATTCTGTCGTAAATGTTACTTATCATCAAACCGACCCCTTTATTAAATTTAGTGTCGATTCATAATTACGCAATACGAACTACAGCGTGCTCGACCCAAGACGCTTCTTTTCCAGAATTACATTCAACCCGAGACCTCGAAGCTCATTGCACAAAACGTCGAACGACAGCGGAGTACCGGCCTCGAGGGTATTCTGCCCCTTGACCATCGACTCGTATATCTTCGTTCGACCTTCCACGTCGTCGCTCTTGACCGTCAGCATCTCCTGAAGCGTGTACGATGCGCCGTACCCTTCCAGCGCCCATACTTCCATCTCACCGAACCGCTGACCGCCGGTACGCGCCTTGCCGCCCAGAGGCTGCTGCGTAATCAGACTGTAAGGACCCGTCGCCCTTGCGTGAATCTTGTCGTCGACCAGGTGATGCAGCTTCATCATATACATATGCCCGATGGTCGCCTTCTGGTCGAAAGGCTCACCCGTCCTGCCGTCATAAAGCTGCGTCTTCAAATCTTCCGGCACAAACACAAAGGGTTCCTCGTCTCCCGGAGCTTCTTTCTTTTCCGTCAGCTCTTTTTGACGCGCTTTAATCTTCTCGTTCGCTTCGGCCGTCAGCCTGGTAATATCTTCTTCGTCTGCGCCGTCGAACACCGGCGTTAACGCCTTGAAACCAAGAACCTGCGCAACCCAGCCCAGATGCGTCTCGAGAATCTGACCAACGTTCATTCGGCTGGGAACTCCCAGCGGATTGAGCAGGATATCCAGGCTGCGCCCGTCTTCCATGAACGGCATATCTTCCTGCGGCATTATCTTGGCGATAACCCCCTTATTGCCGTGCCGACCCGCCATCTTGTCGCCGATACTGAGTGTCCGCTTGGCCGCTACGTAAACCTTCACCATCTCCAGAACACCGCTCGGAAGCTCATCGCCGTGCTTGACCCCCTCTATTCGCCGTTTCTTCTGCTCTTCGAGTTCTGTAATCTGCACCCAGAACTTATCCACTGTTTTCTGCACATCCTCCCGCTGCGCTGCCGGCCTGACCCACTTGATATCGAAGTTCTCTATCTGTTCATAGATAACCTCGTTATCTTCACTCGCGCCTGCTCTCTGCCGAGTCGACGGGTCTACCACATTAACCTCGCACTTGGCGTGAATCACATCTATCATTTGTTTGAATACCACGCACTGTTTGTCGCGCATCTCCGCATCGATTGCCTTGACCTGTGCCTTCATCGCCTTTTTCTGTTCTTCTCCGCCCGCGCCGCGACGCGTAAATTGCTCGGTCTTTATCACCACTCCCTCATAGCCGCTCGGCAGCTCCAGTGAATCATTCTTGACGTCCTCACCTGCCCTGCCGAATATCGCGTGCAGCAGCTTCTCTTCCGGCGTCAGCTCCGTCTTGCTCTTCGGAACAACCTTACCCACAAGTATGTCACCCGGACAGACCCGCGTACCTTCACGAACCACGCCGTGCTCATCAAGGTTCCGCAGCGCCTTTTCGCTTACGTTCGGAATATCCTGCGTAAATTCCTCCCTGCCAAGACGAGTCTCACGAACCTCCGCCGTGAACTCGTCGATATGGATACTCGTAAAGCTGTCGTTCTTGACCAGCCGCTCACTGACTATAATCGCGTCCTCGAAGTTGTATCCGTCGAACGAAACGAACCCCACCAGGACATTTTTGCCCAGCGCCAGCGCCCCTTCGCTCGTCCCGCCGCCGTCGGCGATGACCTGCCCTTTCTTGACCTTGTCACCAAGCTTGACTATCGGCTTCTGGTTAAGACACGTCCGCTCATTCAGCCCGATATATTTTTCGAGCCTGTATTCATCCGTGTTGTCGATTACTATCCTCGTCGCATCCACCGCCGTCAACGTACCGCTGCTCCTGGCCCGGACCACCATCGACGAATGCTGACCGATTACCTCTTCCATTCCCGTACCGACCAGCGCCTGCTCCGTCTGAAGCAGCGGAACCGCCTGACGCTGCATATTCGAACCCATCAGTGCACGGTTCGCATCGTCATGCTCCAGAAACGGTATCAGCGAAGCGCTCATACCGACAATCTGCTTCGGAGAAACATCAACGTAATCAACGTCGGTGTGCGCCACGTGCGACAATTCTCCTTCCAGACGCGCCAGAACCATACCCTCAGGTATAACATCTTTTTCTGTATCCACCATGCTCGGCGGAGCGAATACCGCCCGCATCTCCTCGTCCGCACGCAAATACACAACCTCACCTGTCACCTTGCCGTTCTTGACCTTACGATACGGTGACAGCAAAAATCCGTACTCATCGACCTTCGCAAATATCGCAAGCGATGCAATCAAACCGATATTCGTACCTTCCGGCGTCTCAATCGGGCAGACCCTGCCGTAATGGCTGATATGAACGTCACGCACTTCGAACCCCGCCCTGCGCCGATTCAATCCGCCCGGCCCCAACGCCGACAAACGACGCTCGTGAGTCAACTGGCTCAGTGCATTCGTCTGGTCCACTATCTGGCTGAGCTCACCGCGACCGAAAAAGTAATTGATAGCACTCGATACGCTCTTGCTGTTGACAATGTCCGCAATCCGAATCGCCTCTTCGCTTTCTCTTTTAATGCTCATCCGCTCCTGAACAGTCTTGCGCAGCTTCAGCAGGCCCTTGCGGACCTCATCCGCCGCAAGTTCATCGATAGTACGCAACCGCCTGTTGCCCAGATGGTCGATATCGTCCACCTCACCCTCATTATTCCGCAGCCCCATGATATACTTCATCGTATTTAAGAAGTCCTCAGGCCGAAGCGTCATCTCGTTCTCATCAACGCTCTGGCTGAACTTGCGATTCAGACGGAACCGCCCAACCTTGCCCAGCCGATAACGGTTCATATCGAAGAACTTCTCTTTGAAGAAGTTCTTGGCCTTTTCTGCGTTCGGAGGATTGCCGGGCCGCAGACGCATATAGAACTTCAGAAGCGACTGCTCGTGGCTCTCACAATCATCTTCGGCAATCGTGTTGAGTATTAGCGGGTCTTTTACCTTCTCCACAACTTCGATTTTCTTCACACCGCTTTGCTGGATAATACTGACACGGTCGCCTATCTGCGTACCCGCCTTGACTATAATCTCGCCGCTTTCCTTATCCACTATCGGCCCGACCACCCACATCTCGGGCGCCAGTTTGTCCTTGCTCACAGTTTTGGTCGGATAGAACAGCCGTATAACCTCTTCGCTCGTCCCCATTTCAGGAGAAATAGCGCGAAGGAATATCGTCGCCGGTATCTTGCTCGACTGGTCAATTTTTACTACCAGAACGTCTTTTTTGGTTACGCCTATCTCAATCCAGCTTCCTCGTTCGGGTATTATCCTGCCGCCGTGAAGGACGCGGTCGCCTTCCTTGCTCTCTATCAGAAAGTCCACACCAGGCGAACGGTGAAGCTGACTGACTATCACACGCTCGGCGCCGTTTATGACAAACTCGCCACCGCCTATCATAACCGGAACCTCACCCAGGTATATCGCCTGCTCGGCGATGTCCGCTCCTTCACTGCGCTTCAGCCTGCACGCAATCTTCAGGGGATAGCCGTACGTCAGGCGAAGCTGACGACACTGCTTCGTCGTATAACGAGGCTCTTCCAGCTCGTAATATAGAAACTCCAGGGTCATACTCTTATCGTAGCTCTCTATCGGGAACACTTCCCTGAAGAGGCCTTCGAGGCCCTGATGTTTCCGTTTCGTCGGGCTAACTTCGTGTTGCAGGAACCGTTCATAGCTCTCCTGCTGCAGTGCCACCAAATCCGGTATCGGAACCGCATCTTTGACCTTGCCGAAACTGCGCACCTCTGCCGTCACCATGTCACTCTCCAAATTTCCCGATTTAATAATCGCCGTTCTATATTCGTTATCCGCTTATGCGCCTCTCAACCCGCGCACCCCGCATATTCAAACGTTTTATCTATACCCTGAACCCTGTACCCATGTATTTTACGTCAGCTCTACCGTCGCACCGGCCCCTTCCAGCTGCTTCTTCGCAGCTTCCGCCTCATCCTTGGTCAGCCCTTCTTTCACCGGCTTCGGTGCGCCCTCTACAAGGTCCTTCGCTTCCTTCAGGCCCAGTGCCGTAAGGGCGCGAACTTCCTTAATTACCTGGATCTTCTTGTCACCAACCGCCTTGAGCACCACGTTAAACGTCGTCTTCTCTTCAGCCGCCGGCGCTTCGGCCCCTGCACCCGCAGCAGCAGCTAAAACAACACCGCCGCCCGCAGGCTCGATGCCGTACTCTTCCTTGAGATAATCGCCAAGCTCCTTCGCCTGCATCAGCGTCAATCCGACAATCTTATCGCCAAGCGTCTTGATGTCTTTGCTCCAGCTCTTGGATTCTTCCTTTGCTGCCGTTTCCTGAACTTGTTCTTCTGCCATCTTTAAAAACTCCTGTATCTTTCAGTGTCGTATGTAGCCGGAACCACACATCCCGTTTAACCCGTTACCAGGGCTTCATATTCGACCGTTTCAATTACCCAATTTCGTCGTCCGTTCTCTGTCCTCAGTCATCCGCTATGCTGCCTCTTTCTCTTTTTTCTCTATAAGCGCCTTCACGCACCCGGCAATAATACCGCCTGAACTTATTACCGACGAGGCAATCCGTCCGCCGGGCGATAAGGCCAGCATCACAACCTGGCCCTGCAGCTCCGCACGATTTGGCATCTTCGCCAGCCCCTGCGCACCATTGGCGTCAAGAATCGCTCCTTCGAGAAACGCGCCTTTTACCTGCAGCGACGTCACCTTCTTCCCCCATTTAGTTAATTCCTTGGCCACGTCAACTATACTGTCGCCGCCGTATGCAATAGCGCAAGGCCCTTCAAAAAGGCCCGCCGCAGCTTCCATGTCCTGCTTCTTAAGCACTTCGCGGAAAAGAGTATTCTTCACAACCATCAGCTTAATGCCCTTTTCCTTCAGGCCGCCGCGCATAACATTGTTATCGACTCCGCCGACTCCCATCGTACTGACGACGATAAAGTCCTGCGCCTTATCCTGGCTTATCTTCTTTTCTAACTGACTCTGAACCAGACCTTTTACAAACTTACTCATTTTCTATTCCCTATACGCTGTACGCTATATGCTGACATTCACTCCCGGACTCATCGTCGCCGAAAGACACATCTTCTTGATATAAGTGCCCTTCGTCGTCGAAGGCTTAATCTTTCTTATATGCTCCACGAACGCTTCGATATTCTCCATAAGGCTCTTCGTTTCGAAGCTCTGCTTGCCGACGACTGCGTGAACGTTCCCGCCGGCGTCGTTACGAAATTCAATCTTGCCCGCCGCAAACTCCACCACCGCCGAAATCACATCCGCCGTTACCGTCCCGTTCTTCGGCGAAGGCATCTTGCCCTGCGGACCGAGAACTCGCCCGAGCTTGCCGACCTTGCCCATCACCTTCGGCGACGCTATCGCCACGTCAAAGTCCATCCACCCGTCACTGACCTTCTTAACCAAATCATCCACCCCGGCTTCTATCGCCCCTGCCTTTTTCGCTTCTTCCGCCTCTTCGCAAAATGCTATCACCCTTTTCTTCTTGCCAATCCCATGCGGAAGAGATATAGAGCCGCGAACCAGCTGGTCCGCCTGTTTCGGGTCGATTCCCAGGTTCAGCACACATTCGACGCTCTGGTCGAACTTAACGCCCTTGAAAGACTTGATCTTTTCTACAGCATCAGCCAGGCTGACCGGCTCCTTGCTGACTTTCTCAGCCTCCGACTTGTAACGCTTGCTTCTTTTTGCCATTTACATTTCCTTAATTCGCGACTTATCGCTCCCACTTAACGCCGTGGTCCGCATGAATAATTCAAAACTTAAGATTTTTACTTTTAACCTTCTATCTCTATGCCCATACTGCGGGCCGTCCCCTCGATTATCTTCGTCGCATGGTCCATATCGTACGCGTTGAGGTCGTTGAATTTCGTCTGTGCTATCTCTTTGACCTGCTGTTTGGTGACCTTGCCGACCTTTTCCTTGTTGGGAATCCCGCTGCCCTTTGCAACCTGCGCCGCCTGTTTCAGCAGTACCGCCGCAGGCGGACTCTTAACCTCGAAAGCGAAGCTCTTGTCTTTATAAACGGTGATTACCACCGGCACCGTCATGCCGTTCATCTCTTTAGTCCGCTCGTTGAACTGGGAAACGAACTGCCCGATATTCACCCCGCGCTGACCCAATGCAGGCCCAATCGGCGGTGCAGGAGTCGCCTGACCACCGGAAGCCTGAAGTTTTATCACTGTTAATATCTCTTTCGCCATTATTTTATACCCTGTACCCTACACCCTGTGCCCTATACTTTCTCTATCTGCCAGTACTCGATATCCAGCGGAGTATTCCTGCCGAAGATACTGACGACCACTTTTACGATCCCCCTCTCCTGGTCAATCGAATCCACCTCGCCCTCGAAATTCTCGAACGCCCCTTCTCGAATCTTTATATGGTCACCAGGCTCGAAATCGACCTTGATACTCGGTGCTTGCTCGGGCTTTTCAGCTTCCATCAGCATCTTCGCCACGTCCGTATCACGCATCGGCGTCGGTATCCCCTCGGTGCTGATAAAATCACCCACGCCGCTCGTCTCTTTAATCATAAACCACGCCTTCTCCGGAACTCGACCGTCCTCGGTCGGCTCCATCTCCATAAATACGTAACCAGGATACAGCTTGCGCTTATGAACCGTCTGCTTGCTGCCCCGAATCCGCTTTACCGATTCGACCGGAACTTCGACCCTGCCGATGACGTCTCCAAGGCCTTCCACCTCGACCTTGCGGTCGAGAGCCTCTTTTACATGCATCTCTTTATTGGATTGAACCCGTAAAACGTACCACTGCATCTAATAGCCCGCCTTTACTTACAAAAGCTCAAATCCCTATCACGTCCGTGAAGAATATACTGAACATCAGGTCGGCAAGACCCAAAAATGCCGACATGATTACCACTACGCTTATCACCACCACCGTCGAGACCGCTATCTCTTGGCGGCTCGACCAGCTCACCTTTTTCATCTCCCCTTCGGCGTCAATCATGAAGTTTGCTATCGAAGCCTTATTCAAAAGCCAGAATATAACAATACCAAGCACAGCGAAAACGCCCACCGGCACCATCGTCTTTACCCACATCTCGACCTGCTCATTGCGAAAATCCAACGCATTGAGCTGCCGGTACAACGCCAGGCACCCGAGAGCAGCTATAATACCCCAGCCGAACCCGCTGCCTAATCGTGTATACTTGCCCTGACCACGCTTATATATCTCAAACTTCATACTCTGGTTTCCTTCCGCACTTACTATTTAACCAATTAACCATTTAACCAATTAACCAGTATCTACCAGGCCAGAAGGGAATCGAACCCCCAACCTTCGGTTTTGGAGACCGACGCTCTGCCAATTGAGCTACTGGCCTATTCTCTTTTACTATCAAAGAACCAACTTATTCTTTATTAATCAATACCCCTTCAGGGGGTTCAAATTCCGTTTAGCCCCGCCACCTGTGGGCGGGGTTACGTTTCTTTGTTTTGTTCGGCAGACGCCGGTTTACCATCCTTAACTTCTGCGAAGGAGGGCACGACAACTTTTTTCTATTTAGCCCACAGGCCTTTAGCCCGCCGGCCTGTCCGCCGTAGTCTTGGCGAAGGCGGCTACCTGGGGGGTACAACGCTCTACAGTATTCACTTTTCACTGTCTGCCGACGTCGTCACTACAAAATTCTGAATTTTACATTCAATATTGGATATTCAGCTTCTGAACCCTGAACCCTATACACCCTACTTTCTCCGTATCTTATGTACCGTCCTTGTCCTGCTGTGCGGGCAGAATTTCTTCAGCTCCAGCTTTGGCGTACCTTCGGCCACACTGACATTCGTGCGGTAATTCCGCTGTCCGCACTCTTTACATTCCAGCCACACATCTTCACGTTTGCTTTTCTTCTTGGCCATAATATGTCTCTGTGCACTTTGCGACGTTTATTTGTCATCCCTGCGAAAGCAGGAATCCATCTTGTTTAGCAGTTGCCGGTTTGCCGCGGCGTAACGGCTCGTCACGGCGAAGTATAACGAAGACGGGCACGGCGACTCGGTTATCTGTCTTCCGTCATCCGCCTTCTGTCTCCTGTATTCTTCTTTCAGCGGACAACACCCCCGCAGGGCACAATCCGCCTCCTTGCTTCACCAAACACCGATACTCGCGTTTACCCGCCGACGTTACTCAATCACCTTCGTAACCACGCCGGCCCCGACGGTACGTCCGCCTTCTCGAATCGCAAAACGAACGCCTTCTTCCATCGCTATCGGGAAGATAATTTCCACTTCCATCGCGATATTGTCACCCGGCATGCACATCTCTGCCGCTTTACCTTCGCGACTCTTCAGGCCGAGTATCCCGCCTGTCACGTCCGTCGTACGGAAGTAGAACTGGGGCTTATATCCGGCAAAGAACGGCGTATGACGACCGCCCTCTTCTTTTGTCAGTACGTAGACCTCCGAGTCGAACTTCGTATGCGGTGTAATGCTTCCGGGCTTTGCAATGACCTGGCCGCGCTCCAGTTCCTTCTTCTCCACGCCTCGCAGCAGCAGCCCGACGTTATCCCCGGCCTGTCCCTCATTGAGCGTCTTATTGAACATCTCGACACCCGTTACAACCGTCTTTCTGATATCCTTCGAAAGACCGATTATCTCGACCTCTTCACCGACCTTAATCATGCCGCGCTCAATCCTGCCCGTTCCAACGGTGCCTCTTCCCTTGATACTGAACACGTCTTCGACGGGCATCAGGAAAGGCTTATCAATTTCACGCTTCGGAATCGGGATAAACTCATCCATCGCCTTGAGCAGCTCAACGATGGGCTTGCACTCCGGGTCGTCTAGACTCTCGGCCCTCATCGCCTTGATTGCCGAACCGCGGATAATCGGTGTCTCGTCGGCCGGAAAGTTATACTTGCCCAGCAGCTCTCTGACCTCGAGTTCCACTAAATCCAGAAGTTCCGGGTCGTCAACAAGGTCGACCTTATTAAGGAACACCACGATTTCCGGAACGTTCACCTGCCTGGCAAGCAGAATATGCTCACGTGTCTGCGGCATCGGCCCGTCGCTCGCAGAGACCACCAGTATCGCTCCGTCCATCTGGGCCGCTCCGGTAATCATGTTCTTGACGTAGTCAGCATGACCCGGACAGTCGATATGTGCATAGTGGCGGTTTTCCGTCTCGTACTCCACGTGTGCCGTTGCAATAGTCAGAATCTTGGTCGCATCTCTTCGGCCCTGCGATTCCGACGCCTTGGCGATTTCGTCGTACGACTTGAAAGTCGACAGGCCCTTCAGTTCCATTACCTTCGTCATCGCCGCCGTTAACGTCGTCTTACCATGGTCAACGTGCCCGATTGTACCGACGTTGACGTGTGGTTTTGTTCTTTCGAATACTGCCTTAGCCATTTCAGTTCAAACCTCCAATCTACTATTGGGTTATCATTCCCTAATCCCGTTCTATCCTTAATATCACCACCACACCACTTACTCATTCACCTCCGGCCATTCGCCGGAAATCCTCTCATCCCGTTTAGCCCCAACACCTGAACTGGGGGGCACGTCCTTTCATTTAGCCACCAGCTTCGCCTGGGGGACCAATTTCACTTAGCTGCTGAAGGGACTTGAACCCTTGACCCCGTCCTTACCAAGGACGTGCTCTACCACTGAGCTACAGCAGCATTATTCGGCGCTTGCCGATAATTCAAAATTGCCGCTTACCTGCGAACTAACGACTATCGACCAGCCACTATCGACTAACCGCTGCCGCAAAAAGAGCTTGCGGCTGATAGGGAGCTTACGCCAGCCAGGCCGAAATAGATAAAACACGCTCCCTACACCTTTCGCCCGTTTCAATCTTGCTGCTCAGCAGGCGCAGGAACCGTATAAATCCTTAAAATTTAGGTTGTAAAAGCACAGTAGTTTATCCAAAGCAGCCGAACTTGCAAAGCTTAATTTTTCCAAAAATTCCAAAAAATTTCCAAAAAATTAAGATATACCCCAAATTGGCACAGATTCCCCCCAGATTAACACAGACTTGGCCCCGCTTCCCATCGGGGGTTCCTATGACAACCCCCTGCCGCGGCGTCTGGCCTTGGTGTCTTGCTGTCGCCTGCCTCCGAAAGACAGCAACGGAGGCGGCGGCGATTTCGTTGGTGAAATAGCCGAGGCACTTTGAGCGGCCGTTGATGTAGAAAATGGTCGGCCTTTGTTTTTTCAAGAGCGCGATTTTAGAATGTCGCGTATCTCGGTGAGCAGGACTTCCTGCTGCGGTAGAGCGGCCTGGGCAGCCGGCTTTTCCTCTTCCTTGCGCTTGAGCCTGTTAATCATTCGTATTACAAGGAAAATCGCAAAGGCAATAATGACGAAGTTGATAATGGTGTTGATGAACATGCCATAGTTGATGGCGACGGCAGGCTGTTCTCCGACGGCCTTTTTCAAAGTTACCACAAGACTCGAAACGTCAACATCGCTTGTAAGTACTCCTACCGGGGGCATAATGATATCATTCACGAGCGAGTTGACAATTTTGCCGAACGCCCCGCCGATGACGATACCGACGGCCATGTCGATGACGTTGCCACGCATCGCAAATGTTTTGAATTCCTTCGCAAAACCCATAAATGGTCTCCTTAATTTGATGTCGATTTGGTTGGCACAATTCCGTCCTTGTCGTTTTGTATGATTGTACTTCGGATGCTGGATAAGGGAAGAGGGTTTCTCGATACTATATACTCGATACTGGATGCTTGATACTGGATGGTAGGTCGGAACCCCACGTGAAACGTGGGGCTAAATATAACGGCTAAACAAGTCGCCGTGCCCCTTCCGCAGCGCCAGGACCCGCCGGGAGTGGATTACTTGCGTTTCGAGGCGAGCAGGCGAACAAGTGTAATCGCCAGATACAGCAGCACCTGGCCGATTATGAGGGCGAGCAGGCCAAATCCGACGATTGTTATCGCGAGCGATACGATGATTGACAGGCCGACCCAAAGAAGCGCCGAGGTGTTTTCAATTTGAGCGGCCTTGTAGTAAATAATCGCAAATACGATCATGGCAATGGTATTAAAGCTGTATAGGTTGACGAAAGAATCCATAGTGACTATTTTACGTCCTGCAGAGCCGGTGGCAAGAGAATTGCCTTCGGATTGGATGGCCACTGTTGTTGACCTTGCGGCTTTTAGGGGTGATGGGAAGGCAAAGCTAAAAAAATCACAGCCTGCCTTACTAATAAATACGGTTTTCTTTACTTTGTCACACTTTTATGATATAATATTCTTTGTATAGACAAAAAAAGGGTAGGGGTAGAGAGGAGGTACCCAAAATGAGAAACGGGAAGCTGGCTTTTGTTTTTCTGGTGCTTATTGCAACAGTTTTGCCGAAAGCTGAGGCGAGCGTTTTTTCGGACGATTTCGATGATGGTGATATAAGTGACTGGACGGTCACTACAACCGGAGCCGGAACTTTCGACGTAACGAGCGATAAATCCGTGAGCTCTCCTTTTAGCGTACACATGAAATCTTTGGCAAGCGGCGATAAGGCAATAGGTGTTTCGCCTTCATACGATTTGGACCTTTCAGAAAATTATGATGTTTCATTCTCTTTCCTAATCCCGCACACAAACAACCATTGGTTTGAAGTGTTCAATAACCATCAAATCTATCTTATTATTGATTCCGGGGACGATTTTAAATATTACGATGGAAGTACGAGTCACCTGATTAGCGAACTATCGACGGACCAATGGTACTCCATTGAAATTAAAGCCCGTCCCTCCCTGGATACCTACATCGTCTATATTGATTCAGAGCCTAACCGGACCTGCGATATGTGGGTACATACCGGCTTTGAAACAGATTTCCGAATAGGAGAAAGAAACAGTGACGGGACCTATTATGACTACGGAGAAGCATACTGGGACAATATGGTAATCACCCAGCCGGTTGATTCGGACGGCGACGGCGTTATGGACCCGAATGATAACTGCTCCTATGACTATAATCCGGAACAAGCTGACAGGAACGCGGACGGCTGGGGAGATGTGTGTGAATGTATCGCCGCCAACCTCGATGGGTTTGATTCTATCGACTTTTCAGATTTCTCAATTTTTGCATCCGACTGGCGACAAAACGGAACAGGCCTGGCAGGTGATATTAATAGTAATGAGGCTGTCGATTTTAATGATTTGGAGATAATCGCGTATCATTGGTTAAGCGACTGTTCTGAAGAGTAAACATCCTCGATACTTGATGCTCGATTCTGGATGCTCGATGCTCGGCTACTGATTACTGACTTCTGACTGCCGACTACCAGCTACTGCTCTACATACCCAATTCGCGGACCTGGTTCATCAGGTTGTTGTACAGGCCGGCCATAGCGTAGGCCAGCAACACCGTAACGGCAATCATCACAACAGTGATAAACAGCTTCTTAACCAGGCTGTAATTCGGATTCAGCCAGACAAGCGGAATTGCGAACGGGCCGGCAAATAAAAACGCAACGATCCAGGTCGTCTGCGAATAATACCATTTTTTCTTCTGCTGAGGCGGCTGAGAGAGAAATTCACCACAGAAGCGGCACTTGATAGCTTCGGCCTGGATTTCTTCGGCACAGAATGGACATTTCTTGGTCATATTGGCCTGGGCCACAGGCTGCTCCAATAAAGTCTGCATTTTAACGTACCTCCTATATATATACGAAGAAAATGTCGTCTTGTGTTTATCGGCGTTTTTGGGGAGTCGGTTAATCGCTGATTCCTTCTTCGCTTAAGCTACGAAGGGCAGGCTGGATTAACAAGATTTATTTATAACCAACGAAGCCCCCCACCCGCCTTGAAATTCATAGTCTGCCAAGATAACCAAGTCGATTTTTTAATTTGTGGATACATAGTATCTATTTTAATGTTTCCTTCAAAGCATTACCATACTGATGCCGAGTAGTATGAGTGTGGCAGATTATGGAATAGTTGCAATCCAATTTTCCTGAAACTGCTTAAAGCCAGGGAGAAGTGCCTTACGCCAGTTCGGATTATTAAAATTTTTTGCGGCTTGTAATAACGCTTCTTCATCATCCACATATGCAATTAGGTGGGCACTAATTGCTTGGAGATGTCTAACTGCTTGGTGGTTACCTGCTTTGTGTTGATATTCTGCTATGATATTCAAAGCCTCTAATAGAGTATCTTTAGGATAAGGTAAAAACGATTCAGGAATTTGCGCACCAAAAATAAA
>Ga0315537_1000240_pt1 | contig 41116 bp, 37 predicted proteins | sample SalMarSW160270MG_FD_203091 | JGI IMG/M metagenome (GOLD analysis project Ga0315537, IMG submission 203091) | Salt marsh sediment microbial communities from the Plum Island Ecosystem LTER, Massachusetts, United States - Salt Marsh Sediment SW1602-70 ... | reverse complement strand
GTCGGGATCCCACCCAGAAGCCCAAGCCCCGGATTCCCGACTCTGCGAAGCGAGAGGGGCGGGACCTGCAGGTGGTGGTTTCCTTCGAACTGACCGCTGGGGGTATGCTGCGGGACGTCAAGGTGGTGCAGGGTTCGGGGAACACCGAACTGGATGCCGCGGTGCAGGATGCCTTGAGACTCTGGAGATTCCAGCCCGTAGCATCCACCACGCGAACCGTCACCGGCAGGATCACCTACACGATTATTCCACGCTGAATCTCCGCCGGGCACCGCCACTGGTCTCCTAATAGGAAAAGTGGCAAAATGTAAAGCGCCGCTTTAAATTTTGCTAGAAATCCGAGGGTTCTCAGGTCGATTTTTGGGAGGGGTGAAAACACTAAGATATATGGTAAAATTTAAAGCGTGGCTTTAAAATTTCCTGTTTCATCCTAATACCGAACTCTGTGCAGGGTCTGCTACATTTTACCCCTGCTTGCCCGTGACCTCCTTGATCTCGATCTCGATTATCGCCACCTTCTCGATTTCCCGCTCTGAGAAATCGAAGCTCCGCCTCGCGTATTTTTCCATGAGCAATCCCAAGGCCCGGCGCTTCTCCCCCGCCTCTTCCACGATTCGTGCGCTGCCGAAGGCAATCAGGCTGCGGAACCGGGTGCCGTAGCTGCAGGCCTTGTCCGCCGCTTTCAGGCCGAGGAACTCGTCTATCTCCACACACACCCGGGGATTTGCTCTCAGCATCTCGATCTTTCTGCCTTGCCGGGCCGAATGGATGTAGATCCGCCCCTCCGTGTGAACGAAGTGGACGGGTACAACCAAGGGATAGCCTGCCTGGGGATTTCGGGGATGGCCGTCCCCTGCCACGAAGACCGCCGGTGCCAGGCCGATCCGGCAGACCGGGGCGCTGCGGAGCAGCTCATCCAGGACCTTCAGGTTTTGAATCTGTTTTTCCTTGCGTCTCATAGATCCTCCCGATCTTGGTGCTCCGGGACTTGACGACGGAGCACGAAGCGACTAAATTTTATGGTGAAGTGGGGTGGTTCCACCAGGGGCGAGGGCTGATCAGCGGCAGCTGCTGCTGAAAACGTCGATCGTCGGGAGCCTGAGATCACACCCGTTGAACCTGATCTGGATAATGCCAGCGCAGGGATCCTTCGGCGGTCCATCCACACTCGCATTTTACCCTAAGGCTGTTCGCTTTGGAAAGAACAGTCGCACCGGCCCATCGATCCGTTCGCCGGTGCAGGCGAGGAGGTGTTCCATGAACAAAATTAGACGGATATCCCGGCTGTTCGCAGCCGGAGCAGCCGTACTCCTGTTTTTTGCCGCCGTTGCGGTGCTTGCCACCCCCGGGGCGGAGACGGAGGCGGAGCTGGTCATCTATGCCTACGATTCCTTCGTGGCCGAATGGGGGCCGGCTCCCCTGGTCATTCCCAAGTTCGAGAAGCGGTACGGCGTCGAGGTCAAGGTAATCTCCGTGGGGGATGCCGGGCAGGTTCTGAACCGGGCCATACTCGAGAGAGATGATCCCCAGGCGGACATCGTTCTGGGGATCGACAACAACATGCTCTCCCGGGCCCTGGAGGAGGAGGTGCTCCAGCCCTACCGCTCGCCGAATCTGGATGCGATCCCGGAGCAGTTGATCTTCGATGCCACCCATGCGGTGACGCCCTTCGACTACGGGTACTTCGCCTTCGTCTACGATTCTGAAGTCCTCGACAATCCACCGGGCTCCCTGGAGGAGCTCACCGATCCCCGTTTCCGCAAGCGGATCATCCTTCAGGACCCCCGCACCTCCAGTCCCGGGCTGGGTTTTCTGCTCTGGACCATCGCCGTGTACGGGGAGGATTATCTGGATTACTGGAGGAGACTCCAGCCCAACCTCCTCACCATCACCGATGGTTGGGATACCGCTTACGGCATGTTCACCAGCGGAGAGGCGCCCATGGTGTTGAGCTACACCACCAGTCCCGCCTACCACGTGGAGTACGAGCAGACCGAGCGCTACCGGGCTGCCCTGTTCGAAGAGGGCAACTACCTGCAGATCGAGGGAATGGGCATCCTCAAGGGGGCTCCCCATCCCACCTTGGCCCGGAGATTCATTGATTTCATCCTGACCGAGGAGTTCCAATCGGAGATCCCCCTGACCAACTGGATGTATCCCGTTGATCCGCATGTGGTCACACCGGATTCCTTCCGCTTCGCCCCCAAGCCGGAACGCTCCCTGCAGCTTCCGGCCGAAGAGATTCGCAAGAATAGAGACCGCTGGATCAACGCGTGGGTAAAACAGGTCAGCCGCTAGAGCTCGCGCTCCCGCAGGGGCGGCGGACCTCGAGCGGATCCGGGACGCTGTTCCTTCTGCTGTTGGCTCCGGCCGTGTTCCTGCTGCTGTTCTTCTACTTTCCCCTCGGGAGCGTGCTGGTAGGCGGGCTGACCGATAGCAGCGGCCGCTTCACTCTCGGGATCGCCGCCTCCCTGCTGGGGGATCCGTACTACCTGAGGATTATCGGCTTCACCGTCTGGCAGGCGATCCTTTCCACGATGTTGTCGGTGCTCATGGGTCTGCCCGGCGCCTACCTGCTGGCCCGTTACGATTTCCGGGGTAAGCGTCTGATCCAGGCCCTGACAACCGTGCCCTTCGTGCTGCCCTCGATCATCGTGGTGCTGGGATTCGTGCGTTTTTTCGGGAACAACGGCATCCTAAACCGTTCTCTCATGGCCCTGTTCCGGTTGGAGGAACCGCCCCTCAGGATCCTCTATTCCCTTCAGGCGATCCTGTTGGCCCACGCCTTCTACAACTTTCCCGTCGTGGTCCGGGTCGTCTCCTCGTTGTGGCGGCGGATCCATCCGTCGACCGAGGAGGCGGCCAGAAGTCTGGGAGCCCACGGCCTGCGGCTGTTCTTCCGGATATCTCTGCCCCAGATCCTTCCGGCACTCCTCTCCGCCGCCGCCCTGGTGTTCATCTTCTGCCTGCTCAGCTTCGCCATCGTGCTGGTGCTGGGCGGCGGGCCGCGCTACACGACCCTGGAGGTGGAGGTGTACCGCCTTGCCAAGGTAAGCCTGGACCTCAAGACCGGAAGTGCCCTGGCCTTGATCGGCGCGGTGATCTCCCTGCTCTTCCTGTACGCCTACATCAAACTGCAGCAGCGAAGCAGTTTCGCCGAACAGATGGCGGAGGACGCGGAAAAGCCCCGCCTGGCCGGGATGCTCGGCTCCGTTCGGGGTGTGTTCTACCTGCTCTACCTGCTGCTCATGGCCCTGGTCATTCTGGCGCCCATGATCACGGTGATCGCCTATTCCTTCCAGCTGCGCAGCGGCTGGGCTCAGCAGGCAATCAGCCTGGAGTGGTACCGGCGCATCCTCTCCGGCGGCGGCCCCTACTTGAGGGCTGTGGTGAACAGCCTGTTCTTCGCCTGTCTGACCATGCTGCTGTCCCTGCCCCTGGGGACGCTGCTTGCCTACGTGGGCGCCCGCAGCCGCTTTACCGGTAGCCGCCTTCTGGAGGCTGTGATGATGCTGCCCATCGGCATCTCCTCGATCATCCTGGGCCTGGGCTATCTCAAGGCCTACCGCCAGCTGCCCTGGCGGATCGTGGGCACCTGGTACTCCATCGTCTTTGCCCACACGGTTATCGCCTATCCCTTCGTCATCCGCGTGGCCTCGGCCACCTTTCGCAAGATGAAAAGCTCCCTCACCGAGGCGGCCCGCAGCTTGGGGGCCGGCCCCTGGCGGCTGTTTTGGCGTCTGGAGCTGCCCATGGCCCGTTCGGCCCTTATCACGGGGGCTGCTTTCGCCTTCGGCATCTCCGTCGGGGAGATCAATGCCAGCCTGATGCTCTACAACGAACGGCTGATCACGATCCCGGTGATGATCTATCGCCTGATCGGTTCCTACAACTTCATTGGCGCCTGTGCCATGGGATCGGTGTTGATGCTTTTCTGTTTCCTGGCGTTTCTGATCATCGATCGGGCCGGCGGGGAGATCGGATAATGGCCTTGAGAATCCGGGGCATCGAGAAGATCTACCCCGATTTTCGCCTGGAGTTGGACTTAGAAGTGCACCAGGGGGAGTTGCTCATTCTGCTCGGTCCCTCCGGCTGCGGTAAGACCACGACCTTGAGACTGATCGCCGGCTTCATCGATCCGGACTCAGGCGCTCTGGACATGGACAGTCGCCGCATCGACAACCTCCCGGCCCACAGGCGGCGGATCGGCATCGTCTTCCAGGACTACGCTCTGTTTCCCCACTTGAACGTATGGGACAACATCGGCTTCGGCCTGCGCATGCAGGGTTGGAGCCCCGGGGAGGCCCGCAGAAGGATTGGGGAGCTGCTGGGCCTGATCTCGCTGGAGGGGTACGGGAAGCGGAAGGTCACCCGCCTGTCCGGCGGCGAGCAGCAGCGGGTGGCCCTGGCCAGAGCCCTGGCCCCGCAGCCGCAGCTGCTCCTGCTGGATGAACCGTTGAGCGCCCTGGACGCCAAGCTGCGCAAGAGCCTGCGGAGCGAGATCCGCCGCATCCAACGGGAGCTGGCCGTAACCACGCTGTATGTGACCCACGACCAGGAGGAGGCTCTGGTGCTGGGTGATCGCATCGCGGTGATGCGGGAGGGTCACATCGAGCAGATCGACACCCCCGAGCGGATATACAACCGGCCGGCAAACCTGTTCGTCGGTACCTTTCTGGGGCAGGCAAATCTCCTCCGGGGGCGGCTGACCGGGTGGTTCGCCGGCAGAGACGGGCAGATCGCGGTCGTGGAGACGGGGGTCGGCAAGCTGTCAGCCATCCAGCCCGCGGAGACCCGATCGGCCAAAGCAAAGCTGCAGGTCGGCCAGGAGGTGGTCGTCTTCTTCAGGCCCGAGCACTGCTCGCTGGATCGGCAGCCATCGGGGAGAACCAGCAGGTCCAACCGCATCAGCGGGCGTGTGGCCCGTACGGAATATCTGGGCAGCCACCGGCTAATCGAGGTGGAGGCGGCGGATCAGCGCTTTACCCTGGATCTGGTCGATCGGCTGACTCCGGCTGGAGGTGACGAGGTCAGTTTCTCGGTGTCTGTGCACAATTGCTGGCTCTTTCCGAGATGAGCCGCGGAAATCCGACTATTCCTTGATCGCTCCCATGGTCAAGCCGCGGATAAAATGCTTTTGCATGAACAAAAAGATGAGCAGCGTGGGAATCGTGGCGACCAGGTAGGCGGCGGCCTGCGTCCCCCAGGCCAACTCGTACTGTCCCCTCAGTTGCATGATACCTATCTGGATTGTCATCCTTCGTTCCGTTTGGATGAGAATCAGGGGCCAGAGGAAATCGTTCCATATCCAGGTGAATTGAAGAATGATCAAGGCGGTGAGCGCCGGTCTGGCCAGCGGAATCATGATGCTGAACAGAATCCTCCAATCGTGGCATCCGTCGATCATGGCGGCGCTGCGGAGCTCGTTCGAGATAGCGCGGAAGAAATTCGTCATGATCATCGTGCAAATAGGCAGCCCGAAGGCTACGTGAACGATTATCAGGGACAGGAGATTGTCGAGCAGCTTGATTGCTGTGAAGAATTTGTATAGAGGAATGAGTACGATCTGGGGCGGAAAAAACATCCCGGAAACGATGAGGATGAACAGCACCATCTCTAGAGGAAAATGAAGTTTCCCGAAGGCATAGCCTGTCAGGCAACCCAGACCGATAGACAGCAGGGTGGCGAAACCGGTCACGATAATCGTGTTCAGAAAGAAAAACTGGATCTTGCCGTCATTCCAGATGCGGATAAAATTATCGACTCTGGGCGGAGTCGGAAAAACCCAGAATCCTTCCTTTATGATCTCTCTGTTTAGTCGAAAGGCCGTAGTGAAAACACCGTAGATGGGTACGAGGAATATAAAGCAGGCCAGGACAACAAAGACATAGACGGCGATTTTCCAGGCCAGGCTCTTATCCGAAATCTGTCGGCGCGGTGTTTGTGTATTCATTCGCTAGCCCTGAGTGTCTGGCGCAAATAAAAGGCGATGATCAGCAAGATAAGGATAAACAGAACCACGGCTACCGCGCTCCCGTAGCCCATGCGGTAATTCCAAAAAGACTCGCGGAACATGAAGGTGGTCAAGACTTCCGATTTTCGGAAGGGTCCGCCTTTTGTCATGATGTATACGATATCGAAACTCTTGAGTGAGTTGATGATGGTTAGGGATATCACAACTACGGTGACGTTCTGCAGCTGCGGCAGGATGACCTTCCTGTACAGCTGCCAGGTGTTACAGCCATCGATCTTCGCCGCTTCGATAAGATCGACTCTTACGGTTTTCAATCCGGCAAGAAACAAAACCATGCACAGGCCGGTATGCTGCCAGGAGGCGGCTACGATGATAGCCAGGAGGGCTGTTTTCGGCTCCGCCAGCCAGGCTATTCTCCAGTTCTGCACTCCCAAGACGCGGAGAAACAAATTCAGCACCCCCAAGCGAGGCTCGTATACAAATGACCAGATCATGCCCACGATCACGAAGGAAAAGATCATCGGGAAGTAGATGATGGACTTAAAAACCGTGGCTCCGACAATGTCTTTGTCCAGTATAATCGCCAGGAGCAGGCCCAATCCCGTTGGCAACACCAGATAGATCAGCGTCCAGAGGACGTTGTGCCAGAGGGACATGGAAAAGGCCGGGTCCGTGAAAACCCGGGCGAAATTGGCCAGGCCAACAAAGTCGTAGGAGGGGGAGATGCCGTTCCAGTTGGTCAGGCTGAAGAAGATCGAGCGGAAAAAGGGTACGATGATGATTGCCGTATAGATGATAAGAGGCAGGGCAAGAAACTGCCAGGCATTGCTGCGCTTCATGACGGATACACCTGTAAATCGGCTGGAATTAAACCAGTCCCCCGGGAAGGGGACTGGTCAAAGTTCGTTACAGTGAACGACTATTCGATTTCGGCAAGAGCCTTCTGGACTGCAACCTCGGTTTCCCGCAGGATCTTCATGTAATCGGCCGGATTTTCCAGAAACTCGGAAAATGCATTCAAGCCCACATCCGCAGCCGGCGGAGGCGTGGCCAGATCGTAGTTGAAGGCCCAGTTGGGGATCTTGGCCAGCAGCGCCTTGACCTTCAGCTGCAGGGAATTGTAGGTGGAATCGGATACGTTCTTATTCGGTGCCAAGGCTCCAGATCCCGTGTTGAAGGCCGTCTGCGGGCCCACGTCGGCCAGCCGGGCCAGAACCTGTTTGGCCGCCTCCGGATTCCTGGCCTCAGCGGGCAATACCACACCGTCTATGGGTCCGACGGCAACGTCAGGTATTGAAGGATCCACCACCGGGAAGGGGAAGAAATCGTAGTCTACATCCGGTTTCCAGCCGATCGATTCATCGAGCTGCATAAACCAGGTTCCCATCAGGGTCATGGCCGCCTCACCGTTGCCGACCATAGCGGAGGCTTCGGCCCAGTCATAGGCGTTGGGATTTTCATTGAAGTAGCCCCTGTCGACGCAGGTCTTCCACAGCTCCCAGGCTTTGACGACCTCCGGATCGGTGTAAGAAGCCTCTCCGGCCATGAGCTTGGCCCGATATTCCGGACCTGCGGTTCGCAGCAGCGGATAGTCCAACCAGAACTGGGCGGGCCAGCGTTCTCTGGAACCCAAGGCGATCGGGGTAACTCCGGCCTGCTTGATCTTCTCGCAGACCTTTAGGAACTCATCCCAGGTTTTGGGAGGGGTCACTCCAGCCTTGGCGAACACATCCTTGTTGTAGAAGAAGGGCACGAAGTGCTGGGTCAGGGGCATGAAGTACTTCTTGCCGTTGTAGGTACAGCCCTGTTGGACAGCAGGGGGAAACAGCTCGTTGAGGTTGTTCGCCTCGAACACATCGTCGATTGGAGCCAGCCGATCGGCGTCCACGACAAACTGTACCCGGGCGCCGGCCCAATAGGAGAACAGGTCGGGCGGGTTGCCCCCGGCCAGCATGACCCGGATGCTGGTCTTGAACGCCTCGTGGTCCACCGGCGTTTGGACCAATATGTACTTGGACTGCTCAGCGTTGAAGGTCTTGGTCATATCATCCACCCCCCCGGACAGAGTGCCGGAGAAATAGTGGAAGAAGGTAACCTTGATCGGTTTTTCCGCCGCTGGAGGTTTTTCCCCTCCTCCACCGGCTGATGCGGACAACACAGTCAGCAAGCTGATGATCAGCGTGAGAGCAAGGACTTTCTTTTTCATTCTACACCTCCTACTTTAACGTTAATGTACACCTAAATCTTATAAGATGCGAATGCGGTTGTCAAGGGTTTTTCCTCGTTCTGCATGTCATATCATGATGAAATCGCGGGGATATTCGAACATAGAAATCCGGGAGCGGTTTTAGAGACTATCAGCGACCGGGGATACTCAGCCTCAACGCAGTCAGCTCCTCAGCTAAGGGATAGCTTCCCCACCTCTCCGCGGCTCGGTACATCGCTACCAGGTTTTCCGGCTGAACGTCATCCTGTATGCAGTGGGCGGCACAGACGATGTAGCCTCCTCCGGGAGCGTAGATTGCCATCCGTCTCTTCACTTCCTCCTCGACATCGCCGGGGCTGCCGTTGGGCAACACCTGCTGGATATCGATTCCCCCGTGAAAACTGAGTTTGTCCCCGTACCTGTCCTTTAGAAAGGTGCTGTCCATTCCAGCCGCTCTGGGCTGAAGGGAGTTGAGGATATCCACGCCGGCATCCAACAACAGATCCCCCGCCTTAGCCACGGACCCGCAGGAATGATGAAATATCTTGGCGTCGGTCTTCGTCTTTATGAAGTCGATCTCTTCCCTGTAGTACGGCAGTATCATCTCCCGATAAAGCTCGGGGGATATCAGCAGGTTGTTTTGGCCGCCTAAATCGTCCGCCAATTCCACAATCTGGATGTAGGGGCCTACGACACTAAGAAAGGCATCCATCAGCTCGATGTAGTATTTATTCAACTTGCCGAGCAGGGTATGGGCCAGGCTTTTATTCAGAAGCAGATCAACGGGGAATTGATCGAATCCGCGCATCCAGTTGCAGGTTTCCAGAATACCCCCCACCGCTCCGGCGGCGACGATTGCGTAGTCCGTTTCATGAAAGAGGTACTCGACGCGCTCTTTAAGCCCTGCGATTCTCTCGGGATCGTAGGCATCGAAGAACCGGTACTTCCTGATGTCGGCGGGATCCTCGGCTGCCCTCAGCGGATGGTAGACCTGTTCTCCGTACATACCGGAAAATCGCCGGGTAAAGCCCATCTCATCGATCCAGGTACCGTCTTCCCGAGTTGTTCTTCTGTATTCTCCGCTCCCTCTCAAAAACACCCGCCTGAGGTCGATATCGAAGTGCTCGAGTACCCGTTCGTCAAACTCTTCGACGTTGAAGTAGTCTTGATTGACCGTATCGTATCCACACTCGTCCAGATCCAAGTATCTCTTCAAAGACCTGTATGCGCCTTGCATCATCGAAGAAACTCTGCCGCCCAGATCCCGCGGTACTCGATCCGCTTCGATATGGTTCAGCGACGCGACAACTCTCTCCCGATGAGAATATTTGCTCACGACGATCCACCTCCACTACAGAGAGAATTTTTTTCCGAGCGCCCTGCGGGAACGGCCACTCAAAAACCGAGGCGATGATGCTCCGCCTGTACCCGCTCACACCAGTTGCCGACGTTCCAGTCGCCGAAAACCCCCAGACCGCCGAGCTCATGGTCGCCGGAGTAGACCGGCACGTGGACGAGGCTCAAGCCCTCGTATTCGTAGGCTTCCTGCAGTGCCTTGCCGAAGGTTTCGGGGCTGAATCCCGCGAACAGACCCTTCACTCCTCGGACTGACTGAGCCAGGGCGACGTAGTCGGTTTGCACCTGATCGGCTGTCTTGTACTCCCGTCCATACTGAGCCGTCTGGAGGCCGATAATGGCTCCCATGCTGCGGTTGTCAAACAGCAGGATGCAGCCCCGAACACCGTGCTGTACGCCATCGAAGAGAATCTGGGGGTTCATGGTAAAACTACCGTCACCGCTGAAAGCGAAGGTGTATACGGGGTGCTCAGCCAAGCCTGCGGCCAACAGCCCGGATGCTGCGAATCCCATGTAGGATGCACCTGTCTCGTTATAGGTAAGCCCGAACTCCTCGTCTTCAACGATCTGGAACCCGTTGGCCTGAACGTCTCCGGCGTCGAAGTAGCGGGCTGATTTCTTCTTTCTGGCGAACTCATAGGCGATCTTGATGGCCGCCGGCTGGGTCAGGACCTCCCGCTTCCAGTTTTCGTCGTACAGGAGAGGGTTGTCGTAGCGTTTGCCCTTGAACGCCTCCCACTGCTCCTTATTTTTTCTATTCGTCGCCAGCCATGGTGAAACGGAACCAGCGGGCTTGAATCCCGCCTTCTTGAGCGTTGAAATCCAGGTCTGCAGGTTTGCCTTCGCGTTCCCCAGGACGTGCAGGCTGCGGTTGTACTGACTGATGTAGTACGGATCGATGTTGAAATTGATGATGCCCTTGGCTCGCTTCCAGGCCGTACCCGAGCAATCCCACTGGCACACCCCTCTGGCTCCGATTACGATTATCAAATCCGCTTCATTCATGGCGAAGTTACCGCAGAGCGATCCTTTCGAGCCGCCTACGCTCATGTAGCGGCTCTCTGAGTAGGGAACAACCCCTACCGTCTTGGCCCCTGATACAATGACGGCATCTGTTAGCCCGGCAAGCTCTACAATCTCGGCTCCGCAGTCGACGGCGCCGCCCCCATACTTGATGGTGATCCTCTCCGCCTCCTTTACCAGCTGGGTAGCTATGTCGAAAACAGCGACATCTTCGCAGCCTACCCTCGGGAAATGTGGTTTCTCCGGTAACTCCAGCAGATTGCAATCCGGGATGAGTGCCGGTTGGGCGTTCATAGGCGCCAGGAAATAGAAGGGTCCGGCGAATCCGGGATTAAACACCGTGGCGGTGCCCCGCCTCAAGGCGGTGAATACAACCTCCGGGGTGTGTAGCGTCATGCCCTGTCCCATCGTCTTCACCAGATTCAGGAAGGAATGCTGTTCGGGCTTGGGTACCTGCTGCATATTGGGTCCTTCCTCGTGGGTGGTCTCATCTCCAAGGATATAGTAGACCCCGATTCCATTGGAGGCGGCAACCAGTGAACCGGCCAGGGCATGCAGTGCGCCGGGGCCGATGGAAGTTACGACGGCGGCAGTCTCTCCGTAGTGCCAGCGCAGCGCGGTTGCACAGTGGGATCCCTCGACCTCATTACGCACATTGTACGTGATGACCACGCCCGCGTTTTCGTATACGGCAAGCACCTGTCCTATGTCGGTTGAACCATGCCCGAAAACGGCGATGTACTTGCGCACTCCCTGGTTGATCAGACCCAGGATGAGGGCCTCCGAGAGTGTGACAGGCTGAAACTGCTCCAGCTTCCCGGCGCTCACAGCCGCCTGGATCACCCCGTGCTCGGCGATCATCTCTGCCCTCTGTTTCATAGCGCTGTAATCGGCTCCCATGGTTTCCTCCTCCGCTCTGACCATGTTCAGGTTTCTCGTACGACAAGCTCCGGTTCGTACACTGTATTGGTTGTTTTCTTTTTCCCTTTATGTCGGATCAGATCCATCAGGCAGGAGGCACTTTCATGCCCCAAACGGTATTTTGGTATGCGGATCGTGGAAATCGAGGGAGTGTAGTGGCGGGCCGCTTCGATATCGTCATGGCCGAGCACCGAAACGTCGTCGGGCACCTTCACCCCCAAATCGTGTAGCGCCCGGAGTACTCCCATGGCCATCTGGTCGTTGTACACGAACAGATAATCGATCCGCGGGTTATCCCTGAACCAGTCGATCGTGGTGCTGTAGGCATCCTCGGCCGTTGCCTCGCACAACCTGATTTCTTTCTCTCCGATGCCCAGCCCGGCTTGCTTGAGAATCTCCAGGTAGGCATCCTGCCTGCTTTGGTTGCAGGAGACCGGAAGACTGAAACCCAAATAGGCCGGGTGTTTTCTTCCATTATCGAGGGCGTACCGCCCCGCCAAGGTCCCGCTGGAGAACGAATCGGTAACGAAGTAGCTTTCTGTGTTGAGAGAGCCCTTTCGTACGATCGTGATATGGGGGACCCGCAGTCCGTCGTAGTCGAATTCACTGATCAGATCGCGGGATGGTACCAGCAGTATACCTGCGACTCTGTAGGCGGTCAGCAACTTGAGGATCTCGGTCTCTTTGTAGAGGTCCTCATTGCTGGCCAGGGTGATGATCGTATAGCCATGCATGGAGAGCACGTCATTGATGCCCTGGAGGATACGGGCGAAAAAGGAATTATCGATGTAGGTAATAATTACACCCACGGCCTTGCTGGTCCGTGAGCGCAGGCTGACCGCGGCAGCGTCGGGTATGTAACCCATCTCATCGGCGATTTTCCTGATCTTCCGAGTCGTGTCCGGGCCGATGTCGCTCTTGCCCTTCAGAGCCCTGCTTACCGTATTGATGGAAACATCGGCTCTGGCGGCAATATCCTTCAATCGTACGTATACCACATGACAACTCCATTTTGACATTAACGTTAATGTCGCCGTGTGTCAAGTGGCAGGGCAGATGCTTGGATGCTTGGGCGAGAATCATCGGCAGGCTCATTTGTTGGATTCTGAACGCCCCTTGACAGCCTCAACATGATGGCCTACCATCAGAGGGCATTAACGTTAATGTTAAGAATTCCCCGGCGATATGGATGAGGAGCTGGAATGAACCCTATACGCGTGGCCATTGTCGGTTGCGGACGGATATCGGATCTTCATGAACTGGGCTATCGGAACCTGGAAGGTGCGCGCATCGCGGCTGTCAACGATACAGACAATAAAAGAGCCCTCTCGCAGGCCAAAGCATGGGCGGTGGACAAGGTCTATTCCAGCTACGACGAGGTTCTGTCCGATCGGGAGATCGATCTGATCGAGCTCCTCGTTCCCCATCACCTTCATGCGGATATGACGGTGAAGGCCTGTCGGGCTGGTAAGCATGTATCTGTCCAAAAACCGATGGCTCTGAATGTTGCCGAGGCGGACCGCATGATCGAAGCCGCCGACAAGGCCGGCGTGGTGCTGAGGATTTATGAGAACTTCATCTTCTATCCTCCCTACGTGCGTGCCAAGGAAATGATAGAGGTAGGAGAGATCGGCGAGCCGCAGATGATTCGGTTACACGTGAACAGCGGAACGAACGAGACGGGGTGGCAGGTTCCCGAGAGTTCCTGGGCCTGGCGTTTCAACGAAGAGGTCAGCGGAGGAGGAGAGCTGGTATTCGACCACGGCTACCACCTGTTTTCATTGGCCCGCTACCTGATGGGTGAAGTCAAGCGGGTTTGTGCCTGGATCGATCGATCTCCCGACGCTTCCGGCTTCACAATCGATGCCCCGGCGACCATCATGTTTCAGTTCAAGAGTCCTCTCCGCTACGGGGTCCTGGATTTTGCCCACACTCCGAAGATGCGCATCAACTCCTTGTATTACACGGATGACGATCGTATAGAGGTGATCGGAGACAGGGGCATCCTGTTTGTGAACCGCTGTACGGCCAGGACCGTCGAGCTGCCGACGGTGATGATGTTTCGCGACGGCGTAACCAACACCATCCCCGTAGAGAGGGTGGAGTGGCACGACAGCTTCATCGATTGCACCCGTCATCTGATCGAAGTTTTGCGCAACGGAGGGCAGCCTGTTCTGGACGGACCTACCGGTCGAAAAGTGTTGCAGTTCAGCCTGGCGGCCCATATCTCGGCCCAGAAGGGCGGGGAAGTGTGCCCGGACGAAGTTACCTGAACGTACGCCTGGATCTTGATCTTTTGCATTCAGACGGACCCGGGATTTTCTGATCTGTATCTGCCGTAGCGCAGAGCACTCTGAAACATCGACAGGATGTTTTCGGGGGGAGTGCCGGGCTGTACTTCGTGGACCTGTCCGAAGACGTATCCGCCGCCGCCGGCCAGCTGGTCCATGCGTGTGCGGACCTCCGTCTCCACCTCTCCGATCGTCCCAAAGGGCAGCACTCTTTGCGTGTCGCAGCCGCCCCAAAAAACCAGACTGTCCCCGAACTCCACTTTCAGGCGCGTCGTATCCATCACCGACACTTGGATCGGATTCAGGATATCCACTCCTATCTCGATGAAATCAGGCACGAACTCCGTGACATCGCCGCAGGAGTGGAAGAACAGCTTGGCCGGGGTGCGCTGCTTGATGAAACGGATCAGAGCGGCATGGCGCGGCTTGATCATATCACGGTAGATGGCCGGATCGAACAGAGGGCCTCTCTGGCCGGAAATGTCGTCGCCCATGGTCACCACATCGAGGTAGGGCCCTGCCTCTTTCAGGTAGCGATCGTACAGCCGGCACTTGATCTCGACCAGGCGATCCAGCAGGAGCTCGCAGAAGGTTCGGTTGGTGATCAGATCCATCATGAAGTTGTCCAGACCGCGCAGAAACCAGGCCATTTCAAAGATGCCGAGCATGGCGAAATCGCCGACCACGGCATACTCGTTTTCTGTGGACAACGCCTGAGCCTCCGCCGCCATGGCGCCGGTTGATGAGATCTGCTCCGGTTCGGGGAAGGGATAGTCTTTCAGGCCCTGGAGGTCGGCCTCGGCCAGGGGAGACTGAACCAGGTCATAATAGAAACCATCCGGAGGCATACGTCGCCGGATTCCCCACCCATCCGTGTAGGAGCTGCCCTGTTCATCCTGAGTCGGTTGAGGATCACCGCTTTGTGGCGCTCCGGGTCGAACCGCTCGGAAATCAACCTCGAACATCTGAAGGATCGCTTCGTCGATGATGGCGGTTTGGCCGGCCAGGTTTTCCAACTTGATCGGGAAGGCCAATCCCAAATGTTCCAGCAGCTTCCGATAGGCCTGCACCGTGACCGTGGAGACGTAAGTGGAGCCCAGATCGATGGGAACCCTGTCGGCTTCCACGAAGTTCAGTGCTTTCCTGACCCTCTCTCGCGAAGTCATTAAATTCTGACCCTGCCTGCGGTCAGGGAGCTCCAAAGCATGTCCGGCAGCCCCATCCCGGCTTTGTAGGGCTTGCCGCGGAGGTACAGCTGTTCCACCTGGAGCCCGCCCAGATCCCGCGGCTTCATCTCCAGGGGATTGCGGTTCAGCACCACCATGTCGGCTATTTTCCCCTTTTCCAGGGTGCCCCGCTCCTGTTCATCGAAGCTCGTCCAGGCCACTTCGTAGGTGAACATGCGCAGAGCCTCGGGGATGGTGAGGGATTGGGCCGGATCGTAGGGGTGGTTGCAGGCGCCGTAGAGACCGGCGATCGGATCGGGGGGTGTGACCGGCGCGTCGGATCCGCCGCTTACGTGGATCCCCAGATCCACCATGGTGCGCAGGGGTGAAGATGTTCGCACCCTATCCCCGAGGATCTGTTCCAGATACTCGGGCGGCTCCAGAGGGCTGTTCAAGAATCCCGGTTGGAGGGTGATGCTGATGCCCAGCCTGGCGCATCTGTCGAGGTTCTCGGGAGAAATCAGGCAGGCGTGGATGATCGTGTGCCTGTGCTCCTCCCGGGGATGATCCTGGAGCGCCGCCTCCAGAGCTTTGAGAGCCTGATCGACGGCCGCATCCCCGATGGTGTGGAACTCGATCTGCAGCCCCGCCTGGTTGGCCCGTTTGGCGAACCGGGTCACCTCCGCATCCGGGTAAAAGAGGATTCCCCTGTTGCCGGGATCGTGGGAGTAGGGTTCGTTAAGGGCGGCGTCGCAGCGGCCGAAGCAGCCGTCCAGGGCCGTGGCAAAGCAGCCCCCGATCCGCGGCAGTCTGCGCCGCAGCACCTTAGCCGTTTCCATGGTCTGGAAGAACAGGCGGGTGTTGTAGCTGTTTCGCCGGGCTTGGGCCCTGGCGATGAAGCTCACCATGGAGACATCCAGGTCCCTGGGAAAGCCGATCCCCTCCACCGGATGGATCAGGCCGTTCCCCTTTTCTGCCAGCAGGTCGTAGCCGTTGATGATGCTCTTCACCAGCTTCAGCGGCGGGACGGTGTTCGTGACGTAATCCGTGGCCGCGTAGTAGGCTTCATGCAGGAGGTGACCGTTGTCGCCAGCAAAGCCGCGGGTCTGTTTGATCGCCTCCGGGAAAATCTCCAGCATCCTGCTGTTGATCACGGCGGAGTGTCCGTCGTAACAGATCAGGTATACGGGGCGATCCTGCATAAAGGCATCCAGCTCCTCCCGGGTGATCAGCCGTCTTTCTTCCAGGCTGTGCTGGGACAAGCCGAAGCCGGCCAGGATCTTCGAGCTCCTGTCCTGCCGGGAAAACTCCCTGATCATCTGTCCCAGCTCCTCGAAATCCTTCGCCTCCCGGGGATCGAAGAAGACCGTAGCCACCAGGGCCCAGTTGGAGAAGTGCAGGTGAGCGTCCCCGAAGCAGGGCAGGAGGGCCCGCTCTCCCAGCTCGACCCTTGCGCCCGGGCGAGCGAGCTCCGGGGGCAGTTCATCCCCGACATGGAGAATGCGGCCGTTTTTTTCGATCAGGTATTCGAACACCCGGTTTTGCCGGTCGCAGGTCACGATGCTGCCGTGGTAGATCTTCATGATTTACGAAGCATATGCCCCCCGCATCGGCGGGTCAAGCCGGTGTGGTATTGGAGTATTGGCAGGCGGTGAAAAAACGGGTATGTTTATATCCTGAGAGATTCGGTCATGTATTTTAAGCTTATCGCCTGTGATGTTCTGACCAGGGAAGTCAGCTACTGCATCGCCCGCACACCCCACACCGTGGACGTGGAGTTCACCGAGAAGGGGCAGCACGAGGACAGCGACCGGTTGCGTCTTCTGCTGCAGGAGAAAATCGATCGCAGCGCCGGAAACGGAACACCTTACGATGCCATCCTGCTGGCCTACGGATTGTGCGGCAACGCCACGGTCAAGCTGGAAGCCCGCAATACCCGGCTCGTGCTTCCCCGGGCTCATGACTGCTGCACGATCTATCTGGGCTCCAGGCAGCGTTTCAAGGAGCTGTTCTCCGACAACCCGAGCCGGCCTTTCAGCTCGGCGGGATACATGGAGCGGGGGGACTCCTACCTCCATGACGGGGACACCGGCCGGCTCCTCGGTCTGGACAGGAGCTACGAGGATTTCGTGGCTCAGTACGGGGAGGAGAATGCCAGGTACATTATGGAGACGTTGACCCTGTCCAGGGATGCCCATACGGACGACAGGGTTATCTACATCGACGTGCCCGAAACCTCCCGGGAGGAGTACGCCTCCCTGTGTCGGGAAAACGCGGAGAAGGAGGGCAGGCAGTTCCTTCGAGTGGAGGGGGACATCCGGCTCATCCAGCAGCTGGTCGAAGGTTCCTGGAGCCCGGAGGAGTTCCTGATCGTGGAACCGGGGCAGAAGACCCGGGCTGTTTACGATTGGGAGGAAATTATCCGGGTGGGCGAGTAGCCCTCACGAGCGCTTTGCCGGAGCCGGTGGTCCCTCTACGCCTCACCAGCGGTCTTCAAAACACAGTGCAGGAGCACATTGCCTCCGGCCTCGCAGTCTTCCCAGGTGGTTTTTTCAACCTCTACGTGGCTGCGGCCGCCGATCGAAGGAACGAAGATCATCGCCGTGGGGCAGATCTGGTTCATATAGCTGGCGTCGTGGCCGGCGCCGCTGACCATGCGCAGGTAGGAGTAGTCCAGCTCCTTGGCGCTGTCCATGACCATCTGCACCAGTTTCTGGTCGAAGGGCGCATGCTCGACGCGCCAGGTCTCTTCGATGCGAATGGGACAGCCCCTCCTGCCCGCGATGTCCTGGAAGTCCTTCTTGACCAGCTCCCAGGCCTTCAGGGCATGGTCGTCGTCCCAGGAGCGGATATCCACCGTGAAGTGCACCTTGTCCGGGATGATGTTGCGGGAGTTGGGGTAGTTCTGGATCTCTCCCACGGTGGCCACCATGTTGCCGCCCATGCGGTCGGGCAGCTCGTTGACCTTGAGGATCATTTCCGCGGCGGCGCACAGGGCATCGTGGCGACCCTCCATCGGGGTGGGTCCGACCTGGTTGGCCTCTCCTTCCAGGTAGATATCGTACCAGTGCAGGCAGAGGATCCCCTTGGGCGCACCGATCGTCTTCTTCTCCCGTTCGAGCATCGGTCCCTGCTCGATGTGGTACTCGAAGTAGGCATGGACCGGCCACTTCTTTGCCGGCTCTTTGCCTTTGTAGCCGATACGCTCCAGCTCCTCTCCCTGCTTCTTGCCGTTGATGTCGGTGCGGGCATAGGCCCAGTCCCGTTCCAGCGCGCCGGCCCATACTCCGGAGGCGACCATGGCCGGAGCGAAGCGGGAACCCTCCTCGTTGGTCCAGTCTACGATGATCACCGGATGTTCGGTTTCGATCTTGTTCTCGTGGAGGGTCCGCATCACTTCGAGGGCGCCCATCACTCCGAGGATGCCGTCGAAGCGTCCCCCTTTGGGCTGGCTGTCGATGTGGGATCCGGCCATCACCGGAGGCAGATCGTTGTTTTTTCCCGGTCGGCGGCCGAAGATGTTGCCCATCTCATCGACGGTGATCTCCAGATCGAGCTCTTTCAGCCATTTCACGAACAGGTCCCGGGCCTGCTTGTCCTGGTCCGACAGGGCCAGACGGGTAACCCCGCCAGCGGGAGTCCCGCCGAACTTGGCCATCTCCTCCAGGGTCGACCGCAGCCGTTTGCCGTTTATCCTCAGCTTATCACTATCCATCAGAACCTCCAAATCAAAATCAAAATAATATTTGAAATTATTGTATAGGGCGGCCGAAGAAAGTCAAGCCAAGGGAACGGTGCCGCACCGTACGCTTTTCTTTTCTCCCCCTTGTCGAGCCGGAATCCGGGGCTACAATGGATGAAAGATGACCTGCATCCGACGGAATCTCGCTTTCCTTGTTCTGCTGACCCTCACTACCACCGCACCCACCCAGGGTACGATCCTGCAGCTGACCTTTGCCGGGGACATCATGGTCCACACGGCCAACTACCTCACCAACGACTACTCGGCTATCTACCGAGCCATCGCCCCTCTGTTGCGGAAAGACGACCTCAGTTTCGCCAATCTCGAGTTCCCCGTGGATCCCTCCCGCCCCTTCTCCGGCTACCCCCGCTTCAACGGCAGTCCGGAATACCTGCAGGCCGCCGTGGATGCAGGGATCGACGTGTTTTCCCTGGCCAACAACCACGCCTATGACCAGGGCAGGGATGGCCTGTTCCAAACCCTGCGGGTGTTGAGCAACACGGGAGAACAGTCCCACCGCCGTGTCTACGCGGGAGGCATCCGCGGAAATCTGCAGGCGCCCTTTGCGCCCGTGGAGATCCGTTGCAGAGGGTTTCGCATCGGATTCCTGGCCGTCACCCAGACGGTCAACGTGCCCATGCCCCATTTCTACGTGAATGTGGTGGACTACCGTAATCACCGCCACCGAGAGGCCTTTCTGCCCTTCATAGAGAAGATCGCTCCGCAGTACGACCTGTTCATCCTCTCCTACCACGGGGGCCGGGAGTACTCCCGCAGGACGGAGGAGGAGAAGATGCGATTCTTCGAGCTTCTCCTGGAAGCCGGCGTGGACATCGTCTGGGCTCATCATCCCCATGTAGCGCAGCCGCATCGACTGGTTGAACGCAAGGAGGGCAGGGGATTGATCATGCCCTCTACCGGTAATCTGATATCCGGGATGCCGATCGGGGTGAAACCCCAGGACCCGGAGCACGAACTGGCCTGGACAGCGGACTCCGCCCTTTGGCTGGTGACGGTCCGGGTCGATCAGGACCGCGCGGCTGTTCAACGGGTCATCGCGCTTCCGATCGCCAACTACAGAAACAGCCGTGGAGAGATCCTGATCGACACGATGCCGGGGATGGCCGGCAGAGATCTGCAGGAGGATTGGCTCGAGTTCTACCGGGAGCGGGCGGGACTGATTCATCTTTCCCTCCGGGAGAGGGGAGCGGGACAGCCCGAAGATACGGGTTGGCAGGAGGCCTGGCTGGCGCTAAGCAGGAAGTAGGTCCAAGGTCCCGCCGTTTTTACTTGACCTTTTTTGTCAGCAAAACTACCTTTCCAGCAAGGAGGCTCAATATGATAAAACGAACAGTAGGCGGAAAGCCGGCAAACACCTCCGGGAACCTGCCGGATGTCGGCAGCAGGGCTCCGGATTTTCTGCTCACCAGGGGTGATTTGGGCGACGTTTCGCTGAAGGATTTTCAGGGCAAGAGGAAGATCCTAAACATCGTGACCAGCCTGGACACCGGGACTTGCGCCGCTTCGGCCAAGAAATTCGAGGACGAGGTATCGGGGCTGAGCAACACGGTGGTAATAACGGTCAGCTGCGATCTGCCCTTCGCCCAGTCCCGTTTCTGTAAAAGTGAAAACGTCTCGAAGGTTGCAACCCTGTCCCAGCTGCGCAATCGCAACTTCGGCAAGGACTACGGGGTCGAGTTCGTTGACGGCCCGCTGGCCGGTCTGCTGGCCCGCTCTCTTGTAGTCCTGGACGAGAACGATACGGTCTTGTACACGCAGCAGGTACCGGAAAACGACAACGAACCGGATTACGATCCGGCCTTAAAGGCGGTACGGGGGTAGCAGCTGCTCCTACCGGTTAACCCACCTTGAGGTAATCCGGCTCATTGCCCGGCTTCCACTTGATGCTGCAGCCCATGCTAGGCTTCTGTTGCGGGCTTACCTGCCCGCCGGCCAGCACCGCATCCAATGCGGCTCGCAGATCCTCACCGCTCAGGGGCTGGTCGTTGCCCGGACGGCTGGAATCCATCTGGCCCCGATACGCCAGCCTGCGGTCTCGATCGAACAGGAAGAAATCCGGCGTGCAGGCCGCTCTATAGGCCCTGGCCACCTCCTGGGTCCGATCGTAGAGGTAGGGGAAGGTATACCCGTAGGTCTTCGCTTCTTGAGCCATGCGCTCGGGGCTGTCATCGGGATAGGCGTCCGCGTCATTGGCGTTGATCCCTACGGCGGCCACGCCTTTGGCCTGATACTCCCTGACCAGCTCTGCCAAGGTATCCCGGATGTGTTTGACGTAGGGACAGTGATTGCACATGAATACCACCAGCAGAGCCGGGGCGTCGTCGAAATCCGAAATTGAAACCGTGTTTCCCCCGGTATCCGGCAGGGCGAATGCCGGAGCTTTGGTGCCCAGGGGCAGCATTGTGGATGTGACTGCAGCCATTTTTTGGTCCTCCTGTCTGGCTATTTCGATATGGTTGTTCGACTGCTTCCGAGCCTTCCGAGCAGCCGCAGCATTTCTTCGCCTTCCGTCACGGGCAGCTCGCAGGCATAGTCCCGGCAGACATAGGCCGTGGCCTTGCCGTCGACGCCCGTCTGAAAAAGGGTAAAGGGGGCCAGTTCCGCGATCTCCGGCCGCTTCACCCCGGCCGGCCGGAACAGCACCACCTTGTTCGGCGCGAAAAACCCGCGCAGATCCTGAAGCATCTTCCGGGTGTCGGGGGAGGACAGATCTCCGGCGATGACCACCTCGAAGGAGGGACCGATTTGGAAATCCAGGGCGCTCAGCAGAAAGGTGAAGGCCAGCGGGCTGCTTTCTACAAACCGGGAGGTGCTGCCAATCAAGGCCAGGGCTTTGCCTTCGTAATCGGGGTTCTGCAACAGGCGGGCCAACTTGAGCAGATCGAGCAGGGCCACTGAGCCGGCCGAGGGAAGCGCACCGTCGGTGTCGTTGCGTTGGCGTACCAGCAGCTGCTCCGCTCCATCGGCGGTGAGGAAGAAACCTCCGCCTCCCCCCTCATCCCAGAAATCTTCGATGAACAGCTCCATCAGCTCTCCGGCGCGCCGCAGGTAGGTGCTGTTGAAGGTCGCCTCATAGAGCTCGATCAGGCCCCAAATCAGGTAGGCGTAGTCTGTGGCGTAAGCGCTGATGCCCGCCTTCCCGTCGCGGTAGCGGTGCAGTAGGCGACCCTCTGGCGTGCGGAGCCGCTCCCAGATGAACTCCGCCGCCCGTTCGGCCGCCTCGAGGTAAGCCGGTTCCCGGAGGACCGCACCTGCCCGGGACAGGGCGGCGATCATCAGACCGTTCCAGCTGGTGAGGATCTTGTCATCTTTGAGGGGGCGAATCCGCCGGGCTCGATGCTGCAACAGCTTCGAGCGTATGCTTTCGGACAGCCCGATCGCGTCGGACCCGCCGGGATGCATGAACAGGATGTTCGTCCCGGTCTGCTCTCCCGTGGCCTCCTCCCGGTAGTTGCCCCCGGATTGTAAGACGTACAGATTCTCCAGCTCGGCCAGCTCCGCGGGTCTGAGAAGCGAAGAGAGCTCCTCATAGCTCCAGATGTAGAACTTGCCCTCCTCTCCCTCGCTGTCTGCATCCTCCGCTGATGCGAATCCCCCCTCGGGGTTGCGCAGGTCCCGCAGTACGTAGGTCAGGATCTCCCTTGCCGTATCGGCGTAGAATTTCGTTTCCGTCGCCTGGTAGGTTTCGGTGTAGGCCAGGGTCAGCATGGCCTGGTCGTAGAGCATCTTCTCGAAATGAGGCACCTGCCAGCGGGCATCCGTGGAGTAGCGATGAAAACCGTAGCCCAGGTGATCGAAGACACCGCCCCGGCGCATTTCCCTCAGGGTCGTCTCCACCATTCCTAAAGCCCGCTGATCTGCGCTGCGCAGCCAGTAGCGCAGGAGAAAGAGGAGGTTGTGGGAGCTCGGGAACTTGGGGGCGGAGCCGAAACCTCCATACTGCTCGTCGAAACGCTCCGACAGCTCTTCATAGGCCTGCTGGAGAATGGATTCATCCAAGGGGGGACCACCGGCTTGGGTTTGGGATGCGCCCTGAAGGGCTTGAAGGATCGAATCGCTCGAGTCGCTGACCTCATCCCGGCGGGTGCTCCAAACTTCCGCGACTTTGGGGATCAGCTCCAGCATGCCCGGGCGCCCGTAGCGACTCTCCCTGGGGACATAGGTCGTGGCGAAGAAGGGCCTCTGGTCCGGTCCCATGATGATGGTAAGCGGCCATCCCCCCCGTTCGGTCAGCAGCTGCGCCACGGTCATGTACAGTCCGTCGATATCCGGACGCTCCTCCCGGTCCACCTTGATGTTGATGAAGGTTCGGTTCATCAGTCGGGCCACCTCCGGATCCTCGAAGGACTCGTGCTCCATCACGTGGCACCAGTGACAGGTGGCGTAACCGATGGACAGGAAGATCGGCTTGTCCTGCTTCCCGGCAATCTGGAAGGCCTCCTCACCCCATGGATACCAGTCCACCGGGTTGTCGGCGTGCTGCAGCAGATAGGGACTGCGCTCATACTGAAGACGGTTCAAGATTGGTTCCTTCTCCTTGCCAGTCGCCCGCTTCCGAGGCAGAGGCAGCGATCAACAGAAAGATGAGCACAGACGCAGGGGCGCAGCGGGTGGTCATGCTCCTTCTAAGAAAATAATTATGAGCAGAAAAGTCAAATAGAGCGAGCCGAGCCGCCTTTGGAGCCGCAGACCCGGCATTCCGGGTCCTTGTCGAAGCCGACTTCCTGGATCTGCATTGTCTCCCCGTCAAAGAACAGCAGGCGGCCGGCCAGCAGCTCCCCCCTCCCGGTCAGATACTTCAGAGCTTCCAGCGCCTCCAGGCAGCCGAGCGTGCCGGCGGTTGCACCGAGAATGGGAAAGATCTCCGGCGGTGGTGCTTCAGCCACCAGGCAGGCCAGGCAGGCGGTCTGCGGAGGATGGATGAAGGCGATTTGGCCACAGAATCCGTTGACCCCGGCGTGAACCAGGGGAAGGCCGGATAGCACGGCGTGATCATTCAGGATGTAGCGGGTCTCGAAGTTGTCCAGACAATCGATCAGCAACCGGGCATCCCCGATCAGGGATCCGACATTTTCCCCGGTGATCGTGTCGGTCAGGGGAACGACCTGCACTCCGGGATTGATCGCCTGTAATGTTTTGGCGGCGGAGAGGGCTTTGTTTTCCCCGATTCGGTCTTCTCCATGCAGTATCTGGCGGTTGAGGTTGGAAAGCTCCACCTCGCCGGAATCGCAGATCCTCAAGGTGCCCACACCGGCGGCAGCCAGGTAGAAGGCGACCGGGCTTCCCAGTCCTCCGGCCCCGGCGACGAACACGCAGCTTTCTTTGAGCGTCTCTTGAGCCGCTACGCCCCAGGAGGGCAGGATCATCTGGCGATGGTAGCGCTGCTTGTCTTCGGGGGTAAGGTATACGGCCATCATGACTCCAGAGACTTGATGTATGCCGCCGCGTCCATCAGGCTATCGACCTCTTTCGGGTTGGCCATATGGAGGGTGAAGATCCAGCCGGCTCCCAGGGGATCCTCATTGATGATTTCCGGTTCGTTCCGGAGCTGGATATTGACCGAATGGATTTCACCGCTCAGCGGGCAGGGCAGATCGTTCGTGGATTTCACGGATTCGATGGTGCAGACGATTTCCCCCTTCCGTACCTTTTTACCCGTTTCCGGAAGCTCGACGTATACGATCTCCTCGAGCTCTTTCTGGGCGTGGTCGGTGATGCCGAATCTGGCATTGACCCCTTCAACGTGTACCCACAGATGCTCTTCGGTGTACCTCAGTTCTTCCTGGTTCATAAACCGCTCCTTCTCGGTGGTCTCCTAAATGGAAGCCTAAAACAAATAGATCCGGTTGGCAAGAAAATTTGAAATCCCCTGAGAATCCCCCCTGTTTTGCTGTTTTGCCTTTCGCCTATACAGATAGTATTCTATATAGTAAGTTAGTAGCAGAACACCTCAGCGACGTTTTCAAAAAAAACCATACATGTGGGGAGGAGAGAAGCCCATGACCAAGCAGGAGATACTCAACACCCTCGAGATGATCCTCAATGAAGCCCACACCGCGGTGCTGGCCACGACGGACCAGGAGGGTAGACCCCACATTCGCTGGATGACCCCCGCCCTCTTGCGCGGCCGCAGCGGGGCTGTTTATGCGGTAACCTCCCCGCGCTTCGGAAAGGTTGTGCAGTTGGAGGCGCATCCGGAGGCAGAGTGGATGTTTCAAACCCCGATCCTGGATACCATTGTCACGGTACGCGGCCGGATCAACATCGTGGACAATCCCTCGATCCTCTCGGAGGTCTTGGAGACGTTGGGACCCTTCATGCGTTCCTTCTGGAAGCTCAAGGGGGATGAGAGGGATCTGGTAGTTCTGGAGACGATCATAGACGGGGCGATCTACTACAAGCCTATGAAGGGCGTGAAGGAAGTCGTAGGCGATTGGAGAAAGGGAAGCTGACATGGGAAAGGGCAAGACGAGCAGCTCAGCCGGCGCATCGGCAAAAAAGGCGGCTTCGAAAACCCCCGCAGCGAGTGAAAAGTCCTTCCGTATCGAACTGCTGCGGCAGATGCTGTTGATCCGCCGGGTCGAGGAGAAATCAGCCCAGATGTACGGACTGCGCAAGATCGGAGGATTCTGTCACCTCTACATCGGCCAGGAAGCGGTGGCCGTCGGGGCGGTAGCGGCTCTGGATCTGAAGCAGGATTACGTGCTCACCGCCTACCGGGATCATGGCCACGCCCTGACCTGCGGCATGGATCCAAATGCCCTTATGGCGGAGCTGTACGGAAAAGCCACGGGCTGCTCCAGAGGCAAGGGCGGTTCCATGCACCTCTTCGATGTGGAAAAGCATATGCTCGGGGGAAACGGCATCGTCGGGGCGCACATCCCCATCGCGACCGGGGTGGCCCTGAAGATTAAGTACAAGAAGGAAAACGGTGTGGTGCTCTGCTTCTTCGGCGACGGAGCGATCCACCAGGGGTCCTTTCACGAAAGCCTCAACCTGGCCAAGATCTGGAATCTGCCGATCGTCTATATTTGTGAGAACAACCACTACGGCATGGGAACCGATTTCCGCCGGGTTTCCTCGGTCACGGATTTTTCGAAGATGGGGATCTCCTACGACATTCCCGGATCCCAGATGGACGGCATGGACGTGCTGAAGGTATACGAGGCCGTGAAAGAAGCCGTGGAGCGCGTCAGAAAGGAACATCATCCGCGTTTCATAGAAGCCGTTACCTACCGCTACAAGGGTCACTCGATGAGCGACCCCGCCACCTACCGGACCAAAGAGGAGCTGAAGGAGTACAAGAATCAGGATCCGATCCTGATCCTGAAGACAAAGCTGATCGATTCCAAACAGATCAGCAATGAAGAGTTCGACAAGATCGACGCCGAATGCAAGCAGATCAGCAATGATGCCGCCCAATTTGCGGAAGACAGCCCGCAGCCGGCGGTGGAAACGCTGTACGAAGACGTGGTGGTATAAGGGAGACGCAGCCATGCCAGTGATTGCCTTTCGTCAGGCCCTGAAAGATGCCATGGACGAGGAGATGGCCCGGGATGAGAACGTCATCCTCATAGGCGAAGAAGTGGCCCAGTACAACGGCGCCTACAAGGTCAGCCAGGGTCTGTTGGACAAGTACGGACCGGAGCGGGTCATAGACACGCCGATCACCGAAGAGGGATTCACCGGGGTGGGCATAGGCGCCGCTCTGGTGGGTTTGCGGCCGATCGTCGAATGGATGACCCTCAATTTTTCGGCCCAGGCCTTCGACCAGGTCCTGAACAACGCGGCCAAGATGCAGCATATGTCCGGTGGCCAGCTGCGGGTACCTGTAGTGTTCCGCGGCCCCAACGGTCCGGCTGAGTTTCTCTCCAGTCAGCATTCTCAGTCCTTCCAGGCCTTTTACAGCCATATTCCCGGGATCAAGGTGGTGGCCCCATCTACTCCCTACGACGCCAAGGGGATGCTGAAATCGGCGATCCGGGACGACAATCCGGTGGTCTTTCTGGAGTCGGAGCTGATGTACGCCTGGAAGGGGGAGGTGCCGGAGGAGGAGTACCTGGTTCCCCTGGGCAAGGCGGAGATCAGGCGCGCCGGGGAAGAGGTAACCCTGATCAGCTTCTCCAAGCCGATGCAGATGGTCCTGGAGGCGGCCCAGGCCCTGGAGAAGGAGGGCTACAGCGCCGAGGTGATCGACCTGCGCTCATTGAGGCCGCTGGATGAGCAGGCCGTCTATGAATCGGTACGCAAGAGCAACCGCTGCGTGGTCATCGACAACGACTGGCCCGTGGCCGGCTTCGCCTCCTATTTGGGTTGGTTGATTTCCAGGAACTGTTTCGACAGCCTGGATGCCCCGGTGGAGCTGGTGACCATGGAGGACGTGCCCACGCCCTACAACCATGCGATGGAGCTGGCCATGCAGCCCTCGGTGGAGAAGGTCATGAACGCGGCCAAGCGGGTGATGTACGTAACGCAATAATTTCGAGGAGAGCAAGCAGATGGCTGAGCAGGTATTGATGTTGGCCCTCTCTCCCACCATGGAGGTGGGAACGATCGTCAAGTGGCACAAGAAGGAGGGCGACACGGTCGCCCAGAGCGATGTCATCTGTGAGGTGGAGACCGACAAGGCCACCATGGAGTACGAGTCGGTCAATGAGGGCACCCTGCTCAAGATACTGGTCCCGGAGGGCGGACAGGCCAAAATCGGCGATCCCATCGCTGTGGTTGGGGAATCCGGGGAAGACATAAGCTCACTGGTTGAAGCGGCTGAACAGAAGGCGGAGAGCGCCGCTGCTGCTGCCGGCGCGAAGCCGCCAGCCACAGAGCCGCCAGCTGACGTAAAGCCGTCAATGGCGGAACCGGCAAAGGCGGCGGAGCGGGAAGAAAAACCCGCCGTCACCGGCGCGAAGCCGCCAGCCGCACCCCAGCCGGCTGATGGAATACCGGCATTAGCCGGAGGACTCAAGGCTTCGCCCCTGGCGCGAAAGATGGCCGGCGAACAGGGCATCAACCTGCGTACCCTGCGCGGAAGCGGTCCGGGAGGCCGGATCGTCAAGCGGGATATCGAAAAGGCGCTGCGTCAGGTCGCCTCCTACGGGGCGGCCGCCGCGGTCGGGGTGACAGGTCCGGCCATTGCCGGTACTCCGGCAGTAGCCGGTCCGACCGCAAGCGGTAGGGATGAGCAGATTCCCGTGTCGGGAAAGCGTAAGATCATCGCCCAACGCCTGTCGGAGTCCATGTATTCCGCCCCTCACTACTACCTGCGCATCGATGTGGATGCCGGTCCGATGATGACGGCCCGGTCGCGGCTCAATGCCCGCCTGCCCAGAGAGGCCGGAGGAAAGGTGTCCCCCAACGCTTTTCTGATCAAGTTCGTGGCCGAATCCCTGAAGAATTATCCGTCGGTCAACGCCAGCTGGCAGGGGGACACGATTCTGCAGTTCGGCAAGATCGACGTCGCTCTGGCCGTAGCCCAGGAGGACGGGCTGATCACACCGGTAGTTCGGGATTGCGGATCCAAGGGGATCGTCCAGATCGACAGGGAGCTCAAGATCCTGATCGACAAGGCCCTAACCAACAAGCTCGCACCGGAGGAGTACAGCGGAGCCACCTTCACCGTCAGCAGTCTGGGACCTTCCGGGATCCTGGAGTTCACCGCCATCATCAACCCTCCGGGTTCGGCGATCCTGGCCGTGGGACGGATCCATAAGGTTCCCGTTGTCGAGGATGACGGATCGATCGGCGTGCGCTCTCAGATGATGCTGACCCTCTCCTGCGATCATCGGGTGATCGATGGGGCGGTCGGGGCGGCATTCTTATCCGATTTGAAAGCCATGATCGAGTACCCGATCGATCATCTGTACTGATAAGGAGACGATAGATATGGCCAATTACGAATACGACCTGTTGGTATTGGGAGCCGGCCCCGGAGGATACGTGGCCGCTATTCGGGCCACCCAGTTGGGAATGAAAGCGGCGGTTATCGAAAAAGACAAGCCCGGCGGTGTCTGTTTGAACATCGGCTGCATCCCCTCCAAGGCGCTGATCCACCAGGCGGAGCTGGTACGCTCGGGCAAAGAGCTGGAGGAGATCGGTGTGAAGGTCGATGCCACCGGTCTGGATTACAGCAAGGTCTTCGCCTTTTCCAGAAAGGCGGCGGATACCCTTTCCCGAGGGGTGGGCTACCTCTTGAAGAAGAACAAGATCGACCTGATCAGCGGACAAGGGGTGATCACCTCTGCCCACGAGATCGAGGTCAAGGGGCATGGCAAGGTTTCTGGCAGGAATCTGCTGATCGCCACCGGTTCCCGGCCCCGCTCGATTCCCGGCTTCGAGTTCGACGAAAAAACCGTGCTATCTTCCACCGGCGCCCTGATGCTCGAGAAGCTGCCCAAGCGGATCTGCGTTCTCGGGGGCGGGGCGATCGGAGTGGAGTTTGCCCACATCATGAACGCATTCGGGGTGGAGGTGCACCTGGTGGAGATGCTGGATCACCTGCTGCCTCTGGAAGACGAGGAGGCGGTGGAGGTTCTGGTGCGCTCGTTCAAGAAGCGGGGAATCAAGATCTACACCTCCACCAAGGCGACGGGGCACACGAAGAGCGGCAAGGCGGTGAAGGTGAGCCTGGAGGGCCGGCAGGGCCGGGAGGGCAAGCGGGATCTCGAGGTGGATCAGATCCTCCTGGTCGTGGGCAGGGTTCCCAACACCGACGGTATCGGCCTGGAGAAGCTGGGCATCAAGCTGGAGAAGGGCTTCATCCCGGTAGGAAGCTACTACCAGACCTCGGCGGCGGGCATCTTCGCTATCGGGGACGTGCTGAGCTCGCCGATGCTGGCCCACGTAGCCTCCAAGGAGGGGGAGATCGCCGTGGAGCATCTGGCCGGGCGTCAAACCCCGACCAGGCTCGATCCCAATTCCATCCCCGGCGCGGTGTACTGTGAGCCCCAGCTGGCCAGCTTTGGGTACACGGAGAAGGCGGCCAAGGAGGCGGGCCTGGAATTCGAAAAAGCCGTTTTCCCCTATCGGGGCGCGGGAAAATCCGTGGCCATCGGCAAGAGCGAGGGCCTGTTCAAGCTGCTGGTGGACAAGGAGACCCGGGAGATCCTGGGCGCCCATGTTGTGGGTGCCGAAGCGACCGAGTTGATCCATGAGATTCTGCTGGCCAAGACTGCGGAGCTCCTGCCGGAGGACATCGCCGTGATGACCCATGCCCATCCGACCCTCTCGGAGGGGGTGATGGAGATGGCCCGCATGGCCGAGGGCCGGGTCATTCACGTCTAAAGCCGTATGGGCCTGATCGATCTGGCCGGCCGGACCGCCCTGATCACCGGGGCGGCCAAACGGGTGGGGCGCGCCATTGCCCGTGCCCTGGCCGGGCAGGGCGTGAACATCGTCGTACATTACAACACCTCCCTCAGCGAAGCCGAGGCTCTGATCGCAGAGCTGCGGGGCCTGGGCGTGGAGTCCTGGGCGGTTCAGGCATCGTTGGAGGATCCGCCTCAGATCGAGCGTATGTGGGAGAAAGCTCTGGGCTGCGTACCCCAGGGGCGAATCTCGCTTCTGGTGAACAATGCCTCGATCTTTCCCTCGGATACACTGAGCTCCGTCGATCTCCAGAGCCTGGATCGGAACCTCAGCGTCAATGCCCTGGCCCCGCTGCGCCTGATCCGTCTGTTCGCCGCCCAAAAGCGAGGCGGCGAACCCCGGCCTGCCCCGAAGCGCGAGGCTTCAGCCCAGCCGGCCTGCGTGGTCAACCTGCTGGACGCACGGCTCGGCGGCTACATGAAGCGGCACGTGTCCTACGCCTTGAGCAAACGGGTGCTCTATAGCCTGACCCGTATGCTGGCCCTGGAGCTGGCTCCCGAGGTAAGGGTCAACGCCGTGGCCCCGGGCATGATTCTTGCTCCGCAGGGGGAGAGCGGGGAGGAGCTGGAGCGGCTGGCCGCTCGTGCACCCCTGGCCCGCTGGGGAGCCCCGGAGGACGTGGCCAACGCGGTGGTGTTCCTGATGCGCAACGACTACCTCACCGGCCAGGTCATCTACGTTGACGGGGGTGCCTTCATCAAGGAGGATCTGTATGGCTGAATCCCGCGATAGGATCTACCTCCGGGATCTGAGGGTGGCCTGTATAATCGGTACCCGGCCGGAAGAAAGGCGCCGGACACAGGAGATCGCGATCGATGTCTGCCTGCATCTGGATCTGGAGGAGCCCGGCCGCAGCGACAGGCTGAAAGACACGGTGGACTACGGCTATTTGGCCGGCGAGATCACGGCCATGGCGGAGAGCTCATCCTTCCAGCTGCTGGAGCGCCTGGCTGAGGAGGTAGCCTCCCTGGCTTTGGCCCATCCCAAGGTGGAGCGGGTTGAAGTCAAGGTGAGCAAACCCAACGCCCTGCCTCGGGGCAAAGCCGCGATGGTGGAGATCCTCCGCGACCGCAGCTCGGGCAAACCTCCCATGGGCTTCGGCCGCTTCGTTTGAACGACATCGAAAACCTGCGCAAGCTGATATGATCCCTCTTAGGGGGAAAACTGCTTCTCCAAACCGGCAGCGGGAACCCCCTGTGCATCCCAGCCCCTCTTTTGATAGTAGAGGTCCAACAACCGTTCGAAGACCTGTTTGTCGATCACCTGCCCGGCTGTGGGTCCGGTCCGCACCGGAGCCGAATGCACCTTGTAGGGCATGGTATCATCGGAACGGCTCATTCCCAGACGGGTGTTGATCAGTCGGGTCAGATCGTAGATCCGGTTGGATTTTTGGAGCAGTTCGGCCAGGGTGGCCGGCTGGCCGGTCACGGCGCTGTAGAAGCTCTCGTAGTGCTCCTCATTCAGGCCGAGTTCGATCCAGGGCAGACGGCAGACGCCCAGCATGTCGAACAACGGGCGCAGGGTCTGGTGATAGATCACCAGATCCACCTTCTCCTCGTCGGACCAGTCCTGTCCCAGCTCGATCTCCTTGGCGATGGTCCAGGCCCGGGTGTGATGGGCGCCGATGTCGCTGGTGGCGTAGGCCAGGGCCATGGAGGCGCCGGCCCGGCTGTCGTAGGCGCTCTGCTCCAGTCCCTTGACCTGGAGGATCAGCTTGTCCAGCTTTGGCCAGGTTTTGATAACCCTCAGGCTGCCGTCGGCCAGGATATCCCCGATTCCCTCCCGGTGGGCGATCTTGTGCATCAGCTCGAGGATTGCCTCCTCATCCCCCCAGGTGATGGGCCGCTCATCCAGATCTTTCAGGCTCAAGATCCCCTGCTCATAGCCTTCGATCACCGCGCCGATCAGGTTTCCCGCGGAGATCGTGTCCAGGCCGTACTCGTCACAGACCTGGGCGGCGTGGAGAACGGCGGCAAAGTTGTCGATGCCGAGGTTGGAGCCCAGCATGGCGCAGGTTTCGTACTCCGGTCCCTCCACCACGGTGCCCATGTACTTCCCGTGTTTGACCAGGCAGATGTTGCCGCAGCACATCGGGCAGGAGAAGCAGGCGCTGTCGCCGATCTTGTAACCGTCCAGCATGGTATCGCCGTTGATCTGCCCGATGCGGGCGAAGCTGGCATCCTTGAAGTTGTAGGAGGGCAGGATGCCCGCGGCATTGGCGTACTCCATGACATTCATCAGGCCTTCCCTCTGCCACAGGTCGAAGAACTTGTGATTCCGCATATAGTCGTAGGCCTTCTCCGCCTCCTTGATCAGCCCCTCGAGATCATGTACCGGAAGATCCCTGGCTCCCCTGACCGCAATGGCCTTGAGATTTTTGGAGCCCATGACCGCCCCGATGCCGGTACGTCCGGCGTTGCGCGACCAGTCGGCGTTGACGCAGGCGAAGCGCACCAGATTCTCTCCCGCCGGACCGATGCAGGCCACGTTGATCTCATGGGTGCCCAGGGCCTGCTTAACCAATCCTTCAGTCTCCAGGCAGCTCTTGCCTTTGAGCTCGGGCATGGGCAGGATCTTGGTCTCTGCGTCTTCGATCATCAGAACCGAGAGCTCTTTGGCTTTGCCGGTGACGCTGAGTACATCGACGCCGCTCTGGCGCAGCTCCGCCCCGAAGCTGCCCCCCATGGAGCTGTCCCCGTACACCCCGGTCGCCGGGGAGAGGCTGATGAAGGAGCATTTCCCGGAGGAGGGCAGGTACAGCCCGGTGAGAGGTCCGGGGGCGATCACGAGCAGGTTCTCCGGGCCCAGAGGATCGACCTTGAAATCGTGGGCCACCAGGTTGTCCCAGACCATCTTGGCGCCGAATCCCCGGCCCCCGATGTACTCCCGGATGAAGGACTCCTGCAGATCGAGCTGGGTACAGGAGCCGCTGCTCAGATCTACGCTCAGATGCTTCTTGAAGTATCCTGATTTGATGCTCATGGCGCGCTCCTACAGCTCTTCCTTGCCGATTTCGGCATAGCGGATCGTCTTCTTCTCGCCCTTCTCCATGTACTCGATCTCCTTCATGTGGGCGTAGCTGAGCACGTTGTTCAGCCGTTTCGACTCTCCCAACACCTGTTCGGGGATCAGACGCAGGGCTTTTTTAGGGCACTTGGCCACGCACTGCGGAGACCCGCCGCAGAGGTCGCACTTAATGGGATTGTCCACCTGATCGTGGGCGTAGATGGCCCCAAAGGGGCAGGCATCCACGCACTTGAGGCAGGAGATGCAAAGATCCCTGTCCAGCTCCACCAGATCGTCGGTCTTCTTGAGCGCCTCCACCGGGCAGGCATCAGCGCAGGCCGGGACCTTGCACTGGCTGCAGACGATGGGCATACGTACCACCGGGTGGGGATAGGTGATCAGCACCCGGATGGCGCTCTTCTTGGGGTTGTTGACACCGAAATGCTCGATGGCGCAGACAAGCTCGCAAATCCTGCAGCCGGAGCAGAGCTCGGGGATGACGGCGAGTCGTTTGGACACGTTGGTACCTCCGCATCCCCTACCTTGAGGATGTGTAGCTATTGTCCACGTTTCGATTCTAGAGTCAAGGCGGGAGCGGCAAATGTTGTGCGAGGTTTTCCCGGAGATGTGCTCACGACCAGGGAACGAATCTATTCAGAACTACCAGGCTTTCTGCCACCCAGCGATCCTGGACGACCAGCGTGTCTTCAATATTACCCTGGTAGGGCGTCCACTGCTCCAGAACCACGCTGAGGAGCTTTCGGTATGGTTTCAATCTGCTGAAAATGCTCTCTACATTCAGCAGACCCTCGCCGACCGGGCAACCCTCGACTGAATAACCGAGACCGTAGTCCACCCGTTTGAATCGGAAGTCTTTGATGTGAAGACACAGAGCATGAGGAGCCAGGGCATCCAATACAACGTCGGGGGTTTCCAGCGCGGCTATCGAGTTGCCCGTATCCAAACATGCACCCAATGTCGAACTGTTCACCCGTGCGATCAGATCGGCCAGCTGCTTCACCGGGTGCATCTCGTAGTTCTCCAGAACCAGCAAGACCCGCTGTTCCCCGAACTTCGCCAAGACCGCCTCTATGTTACGTTCGGCACTGTCTATATCTTCTTTTTTCTCTTTGGTTCCTATCCGGCTTCGCACCAGGCGGGCATCCAGCCGCCGGGCGATCTCCAGATAGCTCAAAAGATGTTCGGGAGCGGTACCGGTGGTGCCGATCTCCAGTTCGATTCTTTTTTCCCGGGCCAGCGCCTTCAGCCGTAACAGCTCCTCATCTGACTTTGTATGCAGTGGATAATTGTCACCGAATTGGAGAAGCGCCACACCGAGAGATGCGGCCTTTCCGATCAGCTTTTCACCATCCAAGGGATTTTCTGGCTGCGGATAGCCGGGGATACCAAAGGCCCACTTGAAGGTATGTGAACTGACGCCTAGCTTCATGTCTGCCTGCGGGTCGCCTAAAAATGCAAGATCTCCGTCTCGATAAATTGCCAGGTTGCCATATAGTCAGCCCCGTGAATCAGCTTGCTGAGCTGCCTCTGGTCCAATTCCTGTAGACGGCTCCAAATCTTGCGGGAAAGCCTGGCGTTGGTTTCGAAGTTTCGTTTTATATCCCACCGGGTCGGCGAGGTGTCGGCTGTCAGGAAGCCTGTGTATTCGTACTTCTGAAGGTAGTAGAGAAACTCTATATATGCCAGAAGGTTCTTGGTCCCGACAAAGTAATCCCAATCCCAGCGTCCGTCGTTGTCGTTTATATGAACGTAGTAGGGGAAGGCGCTCTCCGCTACAAAGGAGAGAGCTTCAGCCGGGTTTTCACCTGCAATCAGCGAGTGCCCGAAGTCGATCGTGACCCCCATGCCGGCAGTACCGGCATCCCGCAGCAGAGCCAGGGTCTTGGCTGCCGTGTCCACGAAGCAGTGGCCCCTCGATTCCCGGGCTTTGTACTCGATGAACAGGGGGATTTCAGGTTTGTGGGCGGCTCCTTCACCGAGGCTCTCCACCAGATGCCTCCAGCTTTGACCATAGTCGCACTGAAAGGCGAACTCGTAGCCGTCCGACAGGGGGCAGCAGGTGACTTTGTCGGCTCCAACCGCCTGGGCGAAATCCTTTGCATCTCTGATGAATTGTATCGCTTTTTGGCGAACTTCTTTTTTAGGAGATGTCAGACCGCCGTTCTTGAACTCCGGCTCGGCCTTGACGTTCACGTTTACAGCGGCCCATTCCAGATTGTATTGGCTCATCAATGGTTTGACGTAATCCGGATCTTTCACCAGGTAGGGAAAGACCGCCTCTATGCCCTCTATCCCCTCCATCCCGGAAGCCATGGCCAGACGCTCGGCCGTGGTCCTGTCCTCGTTGTACTCCGAAAATCGATCCCTGGTCTTTCCCAGAAAGCTGATGATTACCGCGTTTTTTATCATGTTTGTATCCTCCGTGCAGTTGAAATCTATGAATGTTTTCAAAATTTCAGCCCAGTCGTCGCAATTCCCTTGATTACGAATCTCTGCAACCCTATGTAGACCAGGATCATCGGCAAAGTGGCGATAGTGGTAGCGGCCATGAGAGGACCGAAGGCGATATGGTAAGGATCCTTGAAAAAAGCGATCCCCACGGACAGGGTGCGCAAGGTTTGTGAGTTGATGATGATGACCGGCCATAGAAAATCATTCCAGGCATTGATGAACAGAATTAATGCGACTGTAGCCATCACGCCTTTGACCAACGGCGCGATGATGGTCATGACGATCCTAATTTCCCGGGATCCATCGATCCTGGCGGCGTCGATCAAATCCCGCGGCATGCTCTTGATCGTCTGAGTCATGAAGAAAACGCTGAAGGCGCTGGCGATGTCGGGGGCGAGTATCCCCGCAAAAGTGTCTATCCACCCGAGGCGGGACATCAGGATATAGAGCGATACCGAGGTAACCTGGATCGGCACCATTAGAGTGCTCAGTATCAATATGAAGAAAAATCCCTTGAGGGGGAATCTGTAAACTGCAAAGGCGTAGCCGGCGAGCAGTCCGAGTAAAACCGACAAGACCACATGGATGGTAGCCACGATCAGGCTATTGCGATAGTAGAGGAGAAAGGGAGCTTGTTCGATCGCGCGAGCGAAATGCTCCAGCGTGGGTGGTTGGGGTAGCCATTTGGGAGGAAAAGCTCTCAGATTCTGTGGGATCTGCAAGGAAGTCACGATCATCCAGTAGAAGGGGATTATCATGAGAACTCCGAATACCACCACAATGAGGAAGATGAGAGTTTTTCCCGCCATCTTTCCGGGAGCAGTCATCAGTACTCCACCTCCCATTTCCTGGTAACGAAGTACTGTATGAGTGTGATCGTGATAATAATCAGAAATAATACAAAAGCCATGGAGGCGGCGTAACCAAAGCGGTAGTGTAGGAATGCCATCTCATAGAGCTCCAGTACCACCACCGTGCTCGCTTTGGCTGGGCCACCCGAGGTAAGCACGAAAACCTGGTCAAAGACTTTTAACGACAGGATCGAATTGTATATTACGACAAAGACGATCGTGGGAGTGAGCAGCGGTATCGTGAGGCGGAAGAACTTAGTCAGGGGGCCTGCTCCGTCAATCGTGGCTGCTTCGTAATACACGTCCGGGATGTTCTGCAGGCCGGCTATTATTATGACCATGTTGTAACCTACGTACTTCCAGATGCTGAAAATGATTACACTCATCAGAGCATCTCTGGACGAAGCGATCCAACCGCGGGTCGGCAGCCCGACCATCTTCAGGATCATATTGAACAATCCGAACTTCGGGTCGTACAGATAGCTCCACACCACGGCGGCGGCCACGGTGCTGGTGATAAACGGAACAAAGTAAACGGCTTTGAATAACGAGCCCAGTTTCATTTTTGAGGTAAACAGTGAGGACAAGACGAGGGCGAGGAATCCCGATATCAATACGATATAGAGTGCGTAGATTAACGTGTTGTCTATCGCCTTGATAAAAAAGGTGTCATGCAACAACAAAGAGAAGTTCTTCAATCCCACCCACTGGTGCTTGCCGGAAACCAGATTAACTTTAAAGAAGCTGAACACCAGGGTCTGAATCGCGGGGAAAACACGGAACATCCCGAATACCACGAGTACCGGTGCAATGTACAGATACGCGGTATGCCAGCGGTTCCGTCGAACAGTGGCCAGGAAGCGACGCATTTTTACCTATCTCCACAAATAAAAGAGTATCGGAGCGATTGCTCTCCGCCCCGAGAGGACATCCTCCGGGGCGGAGAGCTCTTGATCTGGATCTTCTGGATCTACAGAAATTACTCTAGGGCGCTGATTGCCTCGTTAGCCTGCTTTTCGGCCTGAGCCAGAGCATCGGCTACACTGATCTCATCGTGCAGGACCATCTGCACGGCAATACCCAGCGCGTCCGCGACACCTGGGAATGCCAGGTGTTTCGGATACGGTATTCCGTAGGGCAGCAGGGTCTTGTACTGACTTACGTAGGGGTTGCTGATGAACGGTTCTTTTTCCCAATTCGCCTTCCAGCGGGGAGTCGAAACGTATTTAGAAGCCAGCTTGAAGTCATTGTCTACGTTGTTGAACCAGTTTATTGCCTTGAGCGCCAGTTGCTGATGCGTCGATGGACTCAGGACAACGTAATTCCAAGCATTGATATGCACGACGGGCCTGCCGCCTTTTTCGATGGCCGGAGGCGGCGCGAAAGCCCATTTCAGCTCCGGAGCTTCCCGGGGCTGACGTACCTGGATGCTGATCACTTCGCTGATCTGCATGGCTGCCAGATCTTGGAGCAGGCAGTCCCGAGGATCCGGAAAATTCGTTGAAGTGGATTTGTCGATGTAGATCATGTCGTGGGCTACCTGGAGAGCCTGTCGTGCCAGCGGGACGTCGATGATCGATTTACCGCCGGTGAGAGCCGTATGGGGCTCCACGTATTTTATTCCTGCGCCCTCCAAGAGCCAGTCCCATTTATCTACTACACCGGATCCGCCTCCTGTGTGGCGGATGGCATATCCGACACGCTTGAGTTCGCCTCCCGCGGTCACGGAGGTCTTCTTGGAGTATTCCCGGAACTCCGCCAGGTATGTAGGGGCAACGTTGGGATCAAGTCCGGCTTCAGCAAACATGTCCTTATTCCAGGTCAGACCATAGGCATCCTGGCCCCACGATGGGTAGCCGTACATTTTGCCTCCGCCCCAGTCGCAGATATTCACCGTGTCGGGGCCGACCCCCCCGATGAACTCCTTGGCGTAAGCTTCGGGGATCTGCACCAGCGCGTCATCCTTGACAAAGGCGCCCATCCAGGAAAGAGGCATCATGGTCATATCCGGCGATTGTCCGCCAGCCAGGGCTGTAAGCAGCTTCTGCTGCATGGTCTTGTAGTCGATCGCCACGAGCTCGATTTTGCAGTTGTTCTCTGCTTCGAAAGTAGCCCAAGGAGTTGAGCCATCTCGAAACATCATCGATGTCGCAGTGATTTCACCGGCTGGATACCAGAAGGTCATCGTGACCGGCCCCATTTCCTGCGCTCCGCCTGCGAATGTTGAAAGTGCGGGCAGAAGCAGAAGAAGGAAGAGAAGAACATAACCCTTTTTCATTGTACCCTCCTTAAAAAAGGTATTTAAAACCCTTACGGGTTTTTTCTAAATAAAACCGTTCATGCTGATACCGTCTATATCTCTTTAACCGAATCTCTGATCATTAGGTGGGAATCCAAGACTATTTTTCTGAAATCGTTCGTTTGGTGTTTCATCTTTTCCAACAGGCGTCGGATACCCAGCCGGCCTATCTCCGTCACCTGGCGCTGCATGCAAGTGATCCGCGGTCTGAAGACTGTAGCCCAATCGGGTTCGCCGAAAATCACTATTGAAATATCCTCGGGGATGCGAACTCCAGCGTTCATGCATGCTGATATCACACTTAATCCTAATGACTGTTTAGCGACGTAGATTGCGGTAGGAGCATTTCGTTGCCCCGTGAGATCAAGAGAGGCTTGATACGCCTCATCTTTTCCCTCGCAGATCCGAATTAGCTCGGGAGAATCATCCAGAGAATTGCTTTGCAAAGCCCGTTTATACCCTGAGAATCGTTCCTGCATGGTCGTGGTATGTGGTTTGGGGCTGACTATGGCGATCCTCCGATGACCGCAACGGATCAAATAGTCGACCGCAGTAAAGGAATCCCTTTCGTTGTCAATGCAGATCCGATCGCAATCCAGGTCTTTCTTCAACGGCGCATCGAGCATGAGGTAATTGACATGATCCCTCTTTAGTTCGTTCACCTGCTCAGAGGTCGGTGAAATCAGGCACAGGGCTAAACCGCAGCAATGGTAGGAGAGGAAAGTATTGATATGCTCCTGTTCTTTCTCGGCGATTCCCTTCGAGTCGCCGATCAACACGGTCATCCCTGCTCGATTTGCCTCTTCTTCGGCTCCCTGCAGCATGCGGGTGAAAAATGGATTGGAAATTTCCTGAACCAGTATGCCAATCAGATCTGTCCGCTTCTGGCGCATACCTCGGGCTATCAAATTGGGCCGGTAATTCAACGCCTGAGCAGCTCTAAGTATAGATTCTCTGGTGTGTTCCGCTACTCCGTCTTTGTTGTTCAGCGCCCGTGAAACCGTGTTAACAGATTTGCTGGTTATTTGAGCGATTTTTTTTAAAGTGCTTTTCTTATGAATCTCGCAAATCCTCCTGGAATACAGCAATACTAAACGTTAACATTAACGTTCAGGTTAACGTTTAGTATTATGATACCCAGACTTCCCGTTGTCAAGGCCTGGACCAGCAAATCTTGCTCGTGCCCGAGTTTACTTTTCACTGGTCCTGTACTACATTTGCATAGTCATGAAAGGACAAAGCGGAGCAGTGAAGGGTATAGGGTTTATCGGCGGGGGCAATATGGGCTTTGCCCTGGCCAAGGCGATCTCCAGCCGCTTCCCGGAAACCGCGATCCACGTCTGCGACCTGCGCAGGGAGCGGGTAGAGTTGTTCGAGCGGGAGCTGATCCGGGTGCGGGCGCTCGCCGGCGCATCCGCCGTGGCCGAAGCGGCGGAAGTGATGTTCGTCGCTGTCAAACCCCAGGACATCCAAACCGTACTGGAGGAGATCCGGGACACCGACAGGTTGCTGATCTCCATCGCCGCAGGTGTTGCGATCAGCCGGATAGAAGGAGTGTGCAATCTGGCCCGGGTGGTGCGGGTGATGCCCAACACGCCGTGTCTGGTCGGAGCCATGGCCGCCGGCTACGCCTTCGGGTCCAGGATTCGGCCGGAGGACCGGGAGCTGGTGAGGCAGCTGCTCGGCGCGGCGGGCTACGCCGCGGAAGTCGACGAACGGTTGCTGGATGCGGTGACCGGTTTGAGCGGTTCCGGGCCGGCTTTCGTCGCTCGCTTGATCGAAGCCTTCATCGAGGCGGGAAAGGGGCTCGGGTTGGAGCCGGAGGTGGCTCGAAATCTATCGCTTCAGACCTTTTTCGGCACGGCCAAGCTGTTGGCCGACACCGGCATGGAACCCCGGAAGCTGGTAGAGATGGTCAGCTCTCCGAAGGGCACCACCGTGGCCGGACGGGAAGTGCTGGAAGCCTCCGACTACGCAGAAGTGATCGGAGATACTATACGGGCTGCCACGGAGCGCAGCAAGGAGTTGGGACGATGAGTGTACTGGAGCAGGCTCGGGCGGCCAAGAGGGCCAGCTTCCGGCTGGCCGGCGCCTCCACGGAGCTGAAAGACAGGGCCCTGGCGAGGGTCGCAGAAGCTCTGGATCGGGGTCGCGCACGGATCCTGGAGGAGAACCGTAAAGACCAGAAGCAGGCCGAAAAGACCGGACTGAAGGATTCGCTGTTCAAGCGCCTGGTGCTGACGGATAAGAAGATCGACCAGATCGTGGAGAGCCTGCGGGATGTGCAGCGGCTGGAGGATCCGGTCGGCAGGACCCTCCTGGCACGGGAGCTGGATCGGGGCTTGATCCTGAAAAAGACCACCGTACCGATCGGCGTGATCGGGGTAATATTCGAATCCCGCCCCGATGCCCTTGTGCAGATCT
>Ga0315537_1000235_pt1 | contig 41439 bp, 44 predicted proteins | sample SalMarSW160270MG_FD_203091 | JGI IMG/M metagenome (GOLD analysis project Ga0315537, IMG submission 203091) | Salt marsh sediment microbial communities from the Plum Island Ecosystem LTER, Massachusetts, United States - Salt Marsh Sediment SW1602-70 ... | reverse complement strand
ATTTCAACTTCGCGCAGCTTGTTGATTACCTGCTCCGGAGAATGCGATTTCTTGACCATGTCTTACCCCCTTTATTTTCAGTTCCAGTCTAACATTACTACTGGACTCCTTTTTGGGGGGCAGACCAGTATTCATAGAATTCTATGGTTCTTATCGATAGACCTTGTCGTCTACTTAATAGGAATTTTGTTAACAAATCTTCGCAGTCTTTTGTTAACAATTTGATGTCGGGGCGCCCGGATTTGAACCGGGGACCTTCTGAACCCCATTCAGACGCGCTACCAGGCTGCGCTACGCCCCGCCAGGCTCGGTGGGAATTGTATTTGGCATATTTATCATAGGTCAGCCGGATGGTGTTGTCAAACCTCTACAGAATGAAGGGAAGCCAGCGGATATTGATAATACCTATAAAAACATTGAATTTCCTGACTTGACATGAGGTAGGCGGTGATGTAAATTTTTTAGGTTGGATATTCATCACTAAATGATGTAAATAAAAGAAGAAAAAGGAGAGAAGTATGTCACCAGCATTGAAGGACAAGGTAGCTGTCATCACGGGAGCCAGCCGAGGTCTGGGGAAGGCCTTCGCCTTAAGGTTCGCCGAGGAAGGGGCTAATATCCTCATAACCACCACCAACCCCAAAAGGGCTGAAGGCACTGTTAACCAGATAAAAGCCAAAGGCGTGGAAGTAGCCGTTGTAGAGGCTGACATCGCTAATGAAAGCGATACCAAGAAAATAGCTGATGAAGCCGTGAAGAGGTACGGAACAGTAGATATCCTTGTCAATAACGCTGCTATATGGGGCGGACTCAACATTACCCCGTGGGATGCCTGGACCACCGAGCAATGGGACCAGATATTTACGGTTAATGTCAGGGGTACCTGGCTGGTATGTAAAGCGATTGCACCCATCATGGTAAAGGCAGGTAAGGGTAAAATCATTAATATCGCCTCTAATATTGCTAAAGTCCCCGCGGCTCAGTTATTCCTGCCTTATTCCTGTGGCAAAGGAGCGATTTTCACCATGACTCAGGCACTGGCGCACGCTCTGGGTGAATCGGGTATTACCGTTAACGCCATCGCCCCGGGATACACGGCTTCCGAAGCCAGTTTGGCTCAGCAGGGAAGCGACCAGATATTCGAGATTGCCACCGGGGAACAAACGATGCACCGTCGTGGGCAGCCGACCGACATGGTGGGAGCAGCCATCTTTTTGGCGTCGGATGATGCTAATTTCATTACGGGGCAGACCTACTATATCGACGGCGGTACCGTAATGCTCTAGGGGTAAAACGGACGTCTCAAGCAAGTTGTTGAAAATATCGAGTTAGTGTCAGAAAAGGGTGTGTGTCAGTGAATTTGACACACACCCTCTTATCGGTTATCCTTTTTCAGTTTCAGTCTGTTGAATGTCTATTTATAGACGCCGTACTCTCTGGTAAAATCAACCATGGCGTGGACGTTTTCAGCCTGGGCTTCATCAAAGAACGACCCGTTGCTCATAATGTAGCCGCCGCCCTTTGCGCAGTCATCCAGGAGTTTCTTGGTGGAGTCGATAACCTGCTGTTTGGTGCCCAGGTTGAGTAAAGCCGAGGACATATTCCCGGCTATACAGGCAACCTGACCGAGGGTTTTCTTGGCTTTGGCCATATCCATCTTGTCGCATAGCCAGAGGGTCTTACCCTTGGGCAAATCGCGTACAATCTCCAGACGTGTGTTATAGCCGCCCTCGGCGGCGGGGAATGGCACGACTCCCTGCTCGATTAAGCCCATCATGACTTTCTTGAATGTAGGCCAGTAGAACTTCTTATACTGTTCCTCGTTGAGGAAACCGTCGGCGCCTTTATGCAGCGGCATAAAGATGAAGGGATTCCCACTGGATAAAGCCGCGCCTACTCCCATTTTTATCATTATAGGAGTCAGGACGTCCATGGCTTTAATGACTTTATCGGGCTGCCGGTACATATCCACCATCAAGCCCCGGGTGCCGCGGAGGGTATCACCGATGACGTCGAAAGGTGCCTTGGTAAATCCGGCAACGATGGTAGGATAACCCGCTGCCATCATCTCCCCGCCCCAAGCTCCCATCGCCCCGCCCCATTTTAGGGCTTCCTCGCCAGCCTGCATGAGGGCTTTTAAGGCTGCCTGCATGGGGGGTAGGCCGAAGGGGACGAAGTTACCGGCCACGCCGTACATCTCCACTATGCCGGTGACGGTAGGTAGCTGCTGCCAGAATTCCAGCGCCCCGAAGACACGCGGCAGGTAGGTCTTGTAGAAGAAATTGGACGGGTCTTCAATCAAGTCATCGTATTCGTCCGCCATCATGTACTCGCCCTCGTTGGCCTGGTACGAAACATTAGGCGATACCCCGTGGCCGGGCCAGGAATAGAGCTTGTAGTCCATGATTTCGAAGAACTTGCCCGGGCCGGGAACGGCAGCGCCGAGATTACCGTCCGGTGCAAAGTCTATGACGAATTTCTTGAAGGCAGCGTTGTTTTTATCATAGTCGTACATGGCATCCTGGGGCGTTATCCCGCTGTAATATACCGGGTAAAAACTCGGCAGCACAAAAATCGGTACCCTGTCGGGTTGCTTCTTCATCTGGATGGCGTCCTTTATCCTCGTCGCCTTTTCCTTGTAGGATTTCTCGGCTTCCGGACTGGCGAAAGTTACTCCCTCGGGCGAAATCCATTTTTGAAACAGGGCCTCCTGACGCTCATCTGAAGTCATCTCTTCCCATTTCTTTTCCATGTTTATAACCTCCTGCACTTAATCCACTGGGGATTATTATTTGGTTCCTGTCCATTTCCTGGCGAGGGCAACACCGGCCATGGCATCCTTACCGAAGGCATCGGCACCGGTGTATTTCACCACCTCATCGGTAATCTGGCCGCCGCCGATCATTACCTTAACTTTCTCTCTCAGACCGGCTTCTTTTATCGCGTCAACGGTCTGCTTCATCGAGTCGAAAGCCAGGGTCAGGAAACCGCTCATGCCGACGATCGGGGCGTCGGTTTCCTTTATTGCGTCGACGAATTTCTGTACGGGTACATCGATTCCCAGGTCATTCACTTCAAAACCGCTGACATCGAGCATAAAGACCACGATATCTTTGCCGATATCATGGATATCCCCGGCAACCGTCCCGATGATGACCTTACCGACCTTTTTAACCTCACCGCCCCCGGTGAGTTTGGGTTTCACCAGTTCGTTGATTCTCTTAAGAATCTCACCGGAATATACCAGGTCGGGGATGAAATACCTGCTATCCGCAAAACGTTTACCCACTATTTCCATCCCGCGACTGGCTTCATTGAGGATTTTCATCGGGTCTTCGTTTTTGCCCAGCCTTTCCCGGACTATTGCTATCACCTCATCTTCTTTCAAATCAGCTAACAAATTTACAAGATCCTTAGCCATGTATATGTCCTCCTTAGACTTATTGGCGTTTTTCCTGACGGTTCAAGCTAATGTCTTGTTATATATAACACCTTCCGGGGTTTTTTTTCAAATATTACCTGCTTGGCAGCGATTATTCAAGGTATGAATAAAAAATGTATGGTTCGCAGCCAGATAGTGAACTTCAAATAACCATTTAATGAATATTTCTATGCTACAAAATGACCGATGATAGAGACTCAATAGCAAATTAACATGATGAAAGGTGAATTGCAACACAAAATATTTTATGATATTATAGATGAATTACACGATAGACCATCGTGGCCCTGGGACATATCGCAGGAAACATAGGGAGATATAATAATATCGCATACCAGCTTGGTAAGACGGGAAAATGATGTCATCGAAGTTATCACTCCATAGTCTGGTGGTTTTCTATTTTGTTGCCAGCCAGGAAAGCATAACCTCCGCTGCGGAGAAACTGTGCCTGACTCAGCCGACGATTACCTATCACATCAGGTCTTTAGAGAAAAATATCGGTATTCAACTTCTTGATATTCGACGACAGAAGGTGATCCTGACTGATGCGGGAAAAGGTCTCTTTAAATACGTTAGCCAAATTTACCAGCATATGGTCAGCGCCGAGAAATATCTGGAGAGTCTGAAAGAGAGCAGTCTTCGCGTAGGAATTTCGACCACTTTCAGTTCGACCATCGTCAGGGCGGCGGCTGCGTTCGAAAAACTCTATCCTCACGTCAAGTTGATAATCAGGAATTCGTCCTCGTTCGAGATTGCCGACGATGTCTCCAATTCTCAGGTTGACCTCGGCATTGTCGTGGGTGTTGATTATGGCAACCGCCACTTGAAAAATATCGAACTCTCCTCACGAGAGAAACTCGTTCTGGTCACCTCGCCTTCCAGCGCTCTCTCGCAGAAAGAGAAGATAAGACCGGTAGATCTCTGCGGTTATCCGATGGTTCTGGGCCCGGAAACATCTGCCACGCGACGCATTCTCCTGAGCAGACTCAGATTGGGAGGATGTCATATGCCGGCTCCCATCATCGTTGAGGTCAACAACCTGGAATGGGGGATGAATCTCATCAAGAACGGTAAAGGGATGAGTGTATTCCATGACAGGGATGTGGAGAAAGATATAGTAGACGGGCAGTTAATAGCTCTCGTGTTGAACGATAATATCTGGGTGGGAGCGACCGCTCTGCTGCGTGAAAACTCACCGGAGCACCCCATGGCTAATAATTTCATCTCTCTGGTGAAGGACGCCTTTATTAACCATAATTAAGTCTGGTTTTTCACCCCGACCGATTCTCCTGCCCCGGCCTACGGCATCCAGGAAAGCTGCTCGGGATTGAGACTGAATTCGTAATAGGTGTTGCTCATTCCCGGTTTATCCCATTTGCCCCGCGGCAGGTCGGCGTCATTCACTCTGTTCTCGGTGGATTTCCCGATGTAAATATGGCCGCCCATCATACCGCTGATATACCTGGGGAGTCCGTTCATCGTCATCAGGGGGTCGGCTTTCAAGCTGTAGATATTCCCGTATTTCACCGTATGCTTGTAGCCGGGATTGGCCGGATCACCGACCGCTTCCTTTTGAAATGAGATTGGCGCTCTCTTGACCTTGAGTACTTCCCCCATGGTAGACCAGCATTGTTTGAATATTTTCTCTAACGCTGCTGCCTGTTCGTCGTTGGCTTTGTCGTCGATATAAAGGACCGATTGCCACGGGTCGCGTACGGCGGTCCCGCCTACCGGCGAATTAAAAACAAAGCCGGCATTCAAACCACCGAGGTCGGTATCCCCGTAGTAGCCATCCCGGATGTGAAAACTAAAAGCCCCTTCGCACTGATTTTTACCGTCGTGCAGGTCGGTAGGCGTGCTCGAGCCCCAGTAATAGGGGCACACCGGGGGAGAGGTACAGGCCTCGGTACAGTCTCCGCTTACCATCCATTCCATTTTTTCTGCTGTCATTTTACTCTCCTTTCTTTTTTTACTGAAAATATTGCCACTATGTCAGTTTCAACGCCTCCCGGATATCCTCAGCGACCATGCGTCTTTTCGACTTCTCGATGAGGAAATTTTTTCCCGCGGGGGTATAGGAGGGGAACGCCCGTATATCGCCGAGGTAGTATGCCTGCCCCCTGATTTTGTAAGTAGAACCGGTCGGTATTACCTTCTTTCCGGTCTGCTTCTTCCAGATATTATTCATCATCTTAATAGCCACGTCACCCATCAGCATGAACGCCTTTACGTTAGCGAACAGGGCAAGCTCCTGCTCCAGCATCCGCGAGCAGTTTTTCATGGTGTTGTTGGAGATGGCGTACCGGGTCTTGCCGCATTTTACAGCAGTGGTGATATAGACGCCTAAATCCAGTATATCCTGCAGGGAGGTTACGTCAGCACCAGCGTCTTTAAATGCTTGCAGGGTAGTTTGCAGATAGAAGGGATTACCTTCGGTATAAAAATAATCAGCCTTATCGTTGGGTGGAGCCTCGGTTATCATCACGATTCGGGTGTTTTTCATGTTAATGTCTTTATCAGGCAGGATATGACTGCTTTTATCGATATCGGTACAGGGGAAATCGATACATCGTATCTTATCATTGATTTTCATCTGCTATGATATACCTCACTCGTTTTTACCCCATATTACAGCGATTATACCGACAGCAGTATGTCATATTAACAGGATGGTCATTGGCTTTTTCACATCGCTTTAGAGACTATCCCGGAGATATCGTAAATATCTATATCATGGTCGTATTCTTGAACCGCGTCCCGGAAATTCCGGACGCACCAGGGACAGGCGGTAACCAGCGCGGCGGCGCCGGTGGCTTTGGCTTCTTTCAGTCTTTCGTTGGCCGTCCAGAGACCCAGTTCCGGATTGGCCTGGCTGACGCCGGCTCCGGCCCCGCAGCACCAGGCGTTCTCGCGGTTTCGCTCCATCTCCACCAGTTCGATACCGGGTATAGCCTGCAGAACGCTTCGGGGTGGTTCGTACAATCCGTCATCACCGAGGTGCCGTCCCAGGTGACAGGGGTCGTGATAGGTTACCTTCAAGGGCAATTCCTTGGTGAATTTCAGTTTGCCGTCTTTGATGAGCCGTTCGAGGTATTCTACCATGTGCAGGGCTTCGAATTTCATGTCGGCAGCGACTGTCGGATATAACTTCTTGAAAGTGCTGTAGCCGTCCGAGCAGGAGGTAACCACCGTACTCACCCCCAGCGAGTTAAAGGTCTCGATGCAGTGCTCGGCGTACTTGGTGAATTCGCCGACATATCCTATTTCGTAAGCGCGACCGCCGCAGCATGACTCTTCCAGGCCCATAATACCGGCGTCTGTCCCGGCAGCTCTCATGATGTTTATCACGCTTCGTGGGATTTCCCAGAGCTCGGGGTCGAACGACAACATGCAGCCCGCATGATAAAGGACATCCACCTTCTCCTGGCTGGCGTCCTTGATACCCATGTCTTTAGCCCAGTCACCCCGCTCCGACTTGGATTTACCGAAAACATTATCGTCTTTTTTCAGGCTATCGACCATTATCATGTAGGCAGGATTAAGGTATCCCTGCGTTACCGCTTCGGTACGCAGTGCCTGGACCACCTCGAAGATATGCTGGCGGTGGTAGACACCACATTGCTGTTCGCAGGAAAGGCAGCCCGTGCAGGCATATATCCTTTCCAGCACTTCGTCATCGAGAGTCAATGCCCCGCTGGTTAACCCCCGGGCTATCAGCATTTTCCCTGATGGATAATAAGATTCCAGCTGGTACATCTCGCCGGAGGGGCAGGCGGGCGAAAATATGTTCAGGACGTCTTTACAGGTACCGCAATGCGTGCATCCGTAAAGCCATTCCTTTAAATCGCTGAGGGCCATAATACCCTCCTTTTACTCAATTCTTAAATAACCATTATCCGGGTGTGCCCCACCGTCCGGGGTTCATGATATTGTTGGGGTCCAGCATTTCCTTGACCCTGCGGTGCAGTTTTATCCATTCGTCGCCGGCCCTTTCTTCGAGCTTTCTCACCGCCCAGACCGGTGTTTTGTAGGGGATATAACCGTTTTCCAGTACTAAATCTAGTTGCTCATCGCAGAGGTCTTTGATTCTCTGTACCAGTTCCGGGTCTTCTTTGTCATAAGGGAGCATCCATCTAAGTCCGGCGAAATGCCCTTCGTTCATCATGCGGGTGTAGCAGGTACGGGCTATGTTATATTTGTCCTGTAGTTCGCAGCCCTTTTTCACAGTCTCCAGCCAGGTGCTCATGGGGCCGTATGTCCCCACCCACATCAGGCCGCCTCCGGAGCTGAGTACGCCCAAGGCCTGCATGGGGAAAGCGGCTGTCGTACTTGGAGCCGTATCGGGCCCCAGATATTTATAGCCCTGACACTTTGCCTTGACCGCTTCCTCAATAGCTTCCAATTTGGCGTCCAGTTCTTTCTGCGTATTGCCGGTAATTTCCGCCGTGATGACGAATTCGGGGTCTTTCGGGTCTACCGGCGGTGCCGGGTAAATCGGCGCTTTCAGATGGGCATAGGCGGCCTCCCCGACCTTGTTGAGCTGGAAAGAGGTTCCGATAAGGTCGTCGGGGATTCGGGTACGTATTATTGCCTGGAAGATGGCGTAAGCGCCTTCCAGGTCCATCGGCATCAGGGTGACAGCAGCTTCGTAAGCGTGTTTGGGCCAGAGGTTTACCGCCATCTTGGTGACGATACCGGTAGTACCCTGCCATCCTAGGAAAAGCCCGTCCAGTTCGGGGAAGGGAGCTATAGCCTGCCAGGTCTTGCTGGCGGCACCGGAGCCTATTTTTATCACTTCACCGGTAGCCAGCAAAGCTTCCAGACCGCATACCCAGGCTGATGCGGCACCGTAACGGAAGGAAAGGTTGTCCAGTCCCTGGACGATAGCGTTAGAGGCGACGCCGGTGGATTGGGGTGAAAAAGCATAGGTATATCTCAGCGAAGGGTGGTTGTTTTCCAGGTAAGCCTTTAACTGCCCGAAGGTCACCCCGGGTTCTACCAGCGCGTACATATCGACATCATTTACCTCGATAATCCGGTTCATTCTTTTCAGGTCGATGATGATACCGCCCTCCAGGGGAATGGTCAGCCCGCCGACATTACCCCCGGCAACGTACGGGGTGACCGGCACCTTTTCTTTGTTGGCCAGAGCGACTATTTCCCGGAGTTCTTCCAGATTTTGCGGTAGAACGACGACATCCGGCCAGTTCGATTCTGCCGGGGTCAGGTCGTAGGAGTAGATATACAGGTCGGCCTGATTGGTGGAGACAAACTTATTCCCCACGATTTTCTCGAGTTCGGCGACCACGGCGCTTTTTACTGCTTCAATCATCTTTCCAGCCTCCTTTACGGATAAGGTGCTAATTATGAGTTAGATTTATTACTTCCTCGGCGAGATTGGTTCCTGATTCCTCGGGCGTTTCCCCGGTAACCATCTCGCATTCTATCTGGTTTTCAGGTATAAACAATTTTTGCCTTTTTCTGCGTCCTTTCGATGAAATATCGACGTTTAAGTCGTCGACTTTCCAGACGGTAAAAGGCTGTTTCTGGGCGGCCATGAGCCCTTTCACGGTAGCTGACCGCATTTCACCGAGTTCATGGCTTACGGTAACTAAACAGGGCAGCGGTGACTCGACTATCTTACAGCCGTCAGCCAGGACCTGCTCTATTTTAACACGGTCTTCATTTACCTCGATTTTCCGGGCTACGGTAACAGCTGGAATGTTCAGAAACTCGGCGATGCCGGGACCGACCTGCCCCGCATTAGTGTCGGCAGCCATCCTGCCGGTAAGAATGAGGTCGTAGCTGCCTGTTTTTTTTATCGTTTCCGAAAGTAGATAGGCGGTCGAATATCCGTCCAGCTCCTCGAATCCCTCGTCCTCGACCAATACCAGGTCGTCAGCCCCGACGGCCAGGCACTTTCTTATCACTGCTTTCGGTATGTTCTTGCCCAGGCTGATTACGGTTATCTTGGCTGGCTGTGAATCTTTAATCCTCAAGGCGGCTTCGAGGCAGTTTTCGTCGTAAGGATTCAGCACCGGCGGCACTCCCTGGCCGGGTATAACACGTTGTCCCTCAGGGTCTATTTTAAAGGTAGAGGTTGGTGCTTCGGGGTCGGTCACTACCTTGATGCAGGTGATGATGTTCAGCTTGGCTATCCTTTCTTCCTGTACGATGGTAACAGCGGAAATTTCGGTCGGTAAAGAGTCCGCCCCATATTACAACTAACGGATGCCATCGTCAAATGTAAATATCAAAGCGGGGAGGCCCGGTAGCGTAATCAGCGGGTCTACTCTTTGTACTCGTCAGCATGCATGCCCCAGCTCTTGAATATCTCTTTATAAAAATCGGGCTGGGTAAAGTCGGGCCTCATTATCATGCTTTCGTGGGCGAACGGGGACTCGCTTTCATGTTTCTTGTAGTCGGCCACCAGTCCGGCCAGCCTGTCCCTCGGCACGGCGAACATCATCTCGCCTTCGGTGGTCAGCGCCCGGGCGTATTCACCGGGGTCGGGTAGAACGACCCGGTATTCACCGGTCTGCATTACCGTCACGACGGCGTAGGCGCAGGACGGGGGGAAGTAGTGACCGCTCACGGCCGGTCTTTCCTCCGGTCTCATAGCCAGGAGGAGGCTCCTCAGTTGATTGGTATCCGCATAGATAATCACGACATCAGGTTCAAACGAGGCCGTCTTTAACGGTGCGGTAAGAATGCCTATATACCTGCCATAGTCGAAACAGTCATAGTTCTCCCGACTTCTAAAACCGGGGTCGTCCGGCTTGCCCACCAGTCCGTAGGCAATACATGGAGCCGGGCACCAGTTGTCTTCCTTGAGCATGGCGATGGTTTCCTTGTCACGCCGCGACAGCGTGAAGGCCTGGCACTGAGCGAGATGATAACCGCGGTCTTTCTTCGGTCGTACCGCTTCCGGTGGGATATCCGCTTCTTTCCCCAGCATTTTAACGGCTATGGGAGAAGTCTTTAAGCCCAGTAATTCCTCCAGTGCTTCACCGCAACTGTTATACCCTTCTTTTGACGTCATTAAATATACCCCCTTAATTCCTTAATTCATCCGGCACTAATTATGAACACAACAGGGCTGTTTTTCAAGGTTGGTCCCGTCTCGACCTGTATTGCTGAAAATTGAGGTGTAGTAATTAACCATATTGGTGGGAAAATGGTGGGCAGTAGGGGACTCGAACCTCTGACCTCTCGGATGTGAACCGAGTGCTCTAACCAACTGAGCTAACTGCCCCTGGACTATTCATTTTACCCTTAATAATCCGCTTTGTAAATGGGTTCCTGTGCTTGACATGCCCCGCACCAGCCCCATAAAGTAGAGATTAGTAGGTGTCTCTTACCTGCTTTGTATACCTGGTAATAACCGAAAGGGGAGAAATGAAGAAAATAACGGAAAATATTTACGTGGAAAGCGAATTGAGCCGGTGCAATAACAGCTATGTTGTTACTAAAGACGGAGTTGTCGTTATTGATACGCCGATGATACCCGCCGAAGCCAAGAAGCTGGTCGCGGAAACGGCTAAATTCGGTCTGGTCCGCTACGTTATCAACGGTGAACCTCATACCGACCATGTTGCCGGAAATTGTTATTACGGGGGTACGGTGATAAGTCATGAAGGCACACGGCAAATGATGCTGGAAGCCGACGTTGAAGCCTTTAAAGAACAACTGAAACGCATGGCTCCCGATAGCCTTCCTGTTGATAGCGATTTCAGGTATCGCCTGCCGGAGATAACTCTCTCTGACAGGATGACGCTTTATCTGGGCGACCATACCTTCCGGTTGATTCACATGCCGGGACACACTCCCTATAACCTGGCGGTGTATGTCCCCGAGGAAAGAGTGGTTTTCACCTCGGATAATATCAACCTGGAAATGCCCATCTTTTTCAACGCCGTTCCCGATAAATGGCTGGATTCGCTCAAGCGTCTTGAAAAGCTTGATGTAGATATCGTGGTGCCGGGTCACGGCGAGGTTTGCGGTAAGGAAGCTTTCTCGCAGATGAGCAAGAAGGTAAAAGACTGGTTGGATGCTGTTTCCGGAGCGATAAACCGGGGACTGGGAGTTAAGGAAATAATCGAGGAAATATCGCGCGATGACAGGTTTGCCGGCGTTCCCCGCGAAGGGCACCAGGCAGGATTTTTACAGAGTAATATCCAGAGTCTATATAATATTCTAAAAAAATAAGAAAATAGGTAATACGGCTCGGTTGAATCAACCCCCCTTGCTAATAGGTATCTGACTTGAAAACAGCCTCAAAATATGGTAAAAAATAGTATATATTAAGAGTAATTATGCCACTGCCGTAGCTATCGGATATTAGGGAGGTCACTATCATTAACGATAGACTTAATAGAGTTGTTATAACCGGTATCGGGGCTTTTAATCCCCTCGGTAAGGATATGAAGGAAACCTGGGATAATCTCATCGCCGGTAAGTCCGGGATAGATTATATCACCCTGTTCGATGCTGAACCGATGGCAACCAAGTTCGCCGGGGAGGTCAAGGGCTTCGAGCCTACCAACTATATAAACCGTAAGGATGCACGGCGTATGGACCGTTTCGCCCAGCTGGCTGTTGCCGCTGGCTACCAGGCGGTCGAGGACGCGAGACTAACGATTGATAAAAGCAACCAGGATGATATCGGGGTATATGTCGGCAGCGGTATCGGCGGCCTGACCACGATGTTTGAACAGTCGAAAGTCCTCATCGAAAAAGGCCCGGACAAGGTCAGTCCATTCCTGGCTCCGATGATGATTGCCGATATAGCCGCGGCTCAGGTATCGATTGCCCTGGGTGTGAAAGGACCCAATTTCTGCACGACCTCAGCCTGTTCCAGCGGTTCGGATGCTATCGGTCTGGCTTATGAATTCATCAAGCGCAGCGGCGCCGAGGTGATGCTGGCCGGGGGTACCGAGGCTATTATAAATCCGCTGGGTATTACCGCCTTTAATTCGCTTCATGCCCTTTCCACAAGAAATGACTCCCCGCAGAAAGCTTCACGGCCTTTTGATGCCGAGCGTGATGGCTTTGTTATCAGTGAAGGAGCCGTTGTTCTGGTTATGGAAAGCCTTAAACACGCCATCAGGAGAAACGCCAATATCATGGCGGAGATTGTTGCTTATGCCGCCACCTCGGACTCGTTCCATATCACCCAGCCGATGGAGAGTGGTGAAGGCGCTGCCCGGGCGATGCTTAATGCCCTGAAAAATGGCGGCATTAAGCCGGAGGAAATCGACTATATTAATGCTCACGGCACCTCTACTCAGCTTAACGATGCCATGGAGACAAAGGCTATAAAAACCGCTTTCGGCGATTATGCGTATAAAGTCCCGGTAAGCTCCACCAAGTCGATGACCGGACACCTTATCGGCTGTGCCGGAGCTATTGAACCTGCTATTTGCATTATGACCATCCTCAACGGGATAATACCGCCGACGATAAATTATGAAAATCCTGACCCCGACTGCGACCTCGATTTCGTGCCTAATACTGCCCGACCGGCTGAAGTAACTACGGCTTTAACCAATTCATTTGGCTTCGGCGGACATAATTCGGTGCTCATCCTGAAGAAATACTCCGAGGGACCGGCTTGAGTCATTTTCGCTGGAACCTCTTACCGCAACTCGATGAACAGCGTTTAAGCCGTCCCGGATATTCCCCTCTTCTGGTGCAACTTCTCCATAATCGTGGCGTTTCACAGCCGGAGGAATATTCTTCATTCCTCGCCAGTGACAGCAGCCTTCTCAACGACCCGCTATTGCTGCCGGATGCTCAGGAAGCTGTAGCCAGGATTTACCGGGCATTGCTCTCCGGCGAAAAAATTGCCGTATACGGAGACTACGATGCGGACGGTATGACCGCAACGGCGGCTTTCGTGCTGGGTCTGAAAGCTCTCGGTGGTACTGTCGTCCCTTATATACCTCACCGGCAGACAGAAGGGCACGGACTGGCGACCGGTGCTCTCAAAAATCTGAGAGAACAGGGAGTGAGTCTGGTGGTCACCGTCGATTGCGGAGTGACCGACGCTCCACAGGTTAAAAAGGCCATAAAGATGGGACTTGATGTTATCATCACCGACCATCATACCCCTCTGGATGAAATTCCTGATGCCATCGCTGTTGTTAATCCCAAGCTTGTTGATTCTGAATATCCGTTTTCACAGCTGGCCGGTGTCGGCGTGGCTTTTAAGGTTATGCAGGCTCTTTACCGGAGTCTCGGCAAGGATGACCGCCTGGAGTGGCTGCTGGACCTGGTAGCTATCGGCACTGTTGCCGATATGTCCCCGCCGCTGGCGGAAAACCGCTATCTTATTGTTGAGGGACTGAAGCGAATTAACAGCAGCCCACGACCTGGTATCGGTGAACTGCTAAAACAGACCCGGCTCGAAGCCGGCAGCCTTGATTCCGACAGTATCTCCTGGATTATCGGTCCCTGTCTCAATGCCGCTGGTAGAATGGCTGACGGACTGACGGGATATAATCTGCTGGTCACCGAATCACCGCAGGAAGCGGCTGAACTGGCGGCCTGGCTGGCGAAGAAGAACCGGGAACGCCAGGAGATGACCACCAGGATACTCGCTATGGCACGGGAGAGTGTCATCATCCGTGGTCTGCAGCCTCTGTTGATGACGGCTGATAAAAATTATCCCATCGGTATCGCCGGGCTGGTGGCGGGTAGGCTGGCGGAAGAGTTTTACCGACCGTCTATCGTCGTCCATACTACCGAAACGCAGAGTCATGGTAGTTGCCGTAGCATCCCGGAATTTAATATGATTACCGCCCTGAATCGTTTTAGTCACCTCTTTACTCGATTCGGCGGGCATTCTCAGGCTGCCGGCTTTACCATGCCTACTTCTAAATTGCCGGAACTTGAAGAGGGACTGCTAAAGCTGGCTACGGGACAACTGGAAGGTGTCGAGTTGATGCCCCACCTGAATATTGACGCCCGGATAAATCTGACCGAGCTGGCCGGGGATGCCTTCCCGTCTATTCAATCGCTGTCTCCGTTCGGCATCGGCAACCCGGTTCCGTCGTTTTTAAGCCAGGGTGTGGAGTTACTGGAAAAGCGAACGATGGGAAATAACGGCGAACACCTTAGGATGAAGCTGGGGCAGGACGGTTCGGTATGGGACGGCGTTGCTTTTCGATTGAGCAGCCACCAGGAGGATTTATCATCGCGACTTGATATCGTTTATAATGTGGAGGTAGATAACTGGGGTGGGAAGAATCGGTTAAGGCTGAATATCCTCGATTTTAAGTCAAGTGCCTGAAAAGGAGATATCAATATGAAAAATCCCAACGGGCCTTATCCCGGTAGACAGATATTCCTGGGTATCACGGAAAAAGGAAATCCCGCGTTCGCCTATCTGGTCACCGGACGCAGTCCGCAGAGCCGGGAAAGAAAGGCGACGCAGACTGAAAACGGTATTATCATGGGGCCGCTCGGTGATATTCCTTACGACCCTCTACGGCACTATACCGCTATTAAAAGCGAAAACGATATCGGCCTGCTGACGGTCAGCAACGGAATTCAAACCGAAGCTATATTCGAGACTTACCGATTGCTTTATCACACGGGAACGGCGCCGACTAAAGGTTATCTAAAAAAGATAATGGATGGTGCCCGCTACGAACAGGATAGTCTGAATACACCGAGGATTGCCGGAGTTATCACCAACCCCCTCGGAAGAAGCGCTCCGGTATATCTCGTTTCCATTGTAACCAGCGACGGACCCGCTACCGCCTGGAAGCTGCAACCGGCTCCGGGCACGCTGATAGGTATCTCTACCTATGCGGGTAACATGGAAAAGCCGGTATCTTTTAAAATTGATGAGGGACTGCCGGTGGTGCCGTTCGATACCGAAACACCGGAGGATATCTCCGGATTTATCTATGATATCTCAGCGGAAACGAACCAGGGCGACGATATCAGGGTATGCGCTATCGGCGGCGTAAGGTCAGCCGACAATCTTTCCTGGGAGACGGCGATAATCAACCGGCACCGGGGATAGTTAACCTGTCGGCTTATTTACCCTGTTTTTCCCGTACTATCCCGTAAGCCAGCAGAGCAAACGGCCCGCCGAATAAAGCCGCCACACGCCAGAAAAAGGGGCTGATTTTACGGTAAGCGGAGTCTACCGAAACCACCAGGAGACATCCCAGCCAGACAATGAGGAATAGAATACTCCAGTCTTCCATGTTACCTCCTCATTCTTCAGTGTTTATTTCATCCCGTTTCACCCACCGTGTCCGCCAGACCATTAGTGGGATGGTTACCGCCAGCACGACTATTGAGATAAGCTGTGCTTCGTGCAGACCGAAGAGCAGGCCTTTGCCTTCGCGGATAAAATCGATTCCCAGTCGCCAGACGGCGTATAATGAAAGGTAAATCATAAACAGAGAGCCGTCCGGACGGAAGCGTTTCCGCAGCAGCAGCAGTATACCGAATACTATCAGGTTATAGATAATTTCATAAATCTGGGTGGGGTGTACCGATTGTATCATACCACCGTGTTCCTGGGCGGTATAGGTAATGGCCCAGGGCAGGTCGCATTCCGTCCCGTAGCAGCAGCCGTTCAGCGTGCAGCCGACTCTGCCAATAGCTTGAGCGAGGATGATACCCGGCGCCAGCATGTCGGTTACGTATCCGTAGTTGAACTTGCTGAACCGACTGTAAATCCAGAGACCCAGGGCGGCCCCCAGTACCGCGCCGTATATCGTCAGCCCCGAGCCGCCGATTATCTCGCCGGGGTGTTCCATGAAATAGCTCCAGTAGTCGATAACATGCAGCAGCCTGGAGACGATATAGCCTGACGGGATACCGACGATAGCCCCGGTGATAATCGTTTCGTAGCGGATTTTGGGGTCTTTTCTCGCCCAGAACAACGCCCATACGACCAACGTCAGCACCGCCAGGGCTACCAAAATGCCGTACCATCGGACGCTGAAAGAACCTATGGTAAAAGCTATCGGGCTAATTCCTATCTCGATGTTTCACCTCCGGAATATCAGGAGCAAAGAGCCTCGACGAAGGCTTTTGCTTCAAATCTTACCATATCCTCGAGTCCTTCGCCAACTCCGATGAGCTGTATGGGTACCGAAAGCTCATCACAGATAGCCAGGACGATGCCTCCCTTGGCCGTGCCGTCCAGCTTGGCGAGAAAAATCCCCGTTACGCCGACCGCCTCGGTGAAATACTTCGCCTGGCTCAGGCCGTTCTGCCCGGTGGTGGCGTCCAGCACCAGGATAACCTCGTGTGGGGCGGTCTCATCCAGCTTGGCAGCGACACGCCTGACCTTTTTCAGTTCTTCCATAAGATTGTACTTGGTATGCAGTCTCCCGGCCGTATCTATGATTACAATGTCGATATGGCGGCTTTCGGCTGCCTGTAACGCGTCGTAGACCACTGCTCCGGGGTCGGCGCCGGGCTGGTGCGCGATAACATCCACTCCCACCCTTTCACCCTGCTTCTTTAGCTGGTCGATAGCGGCCGCCCGGAAGGTATCCGCCGCCGCCAGCAGGACGCTCTTGCCTTCTTCTTTCATCTTATAGGCTAGTTTAGCAATAGAAGTGGTCTTACCGCTGCCGTTGACGCCTACCAACAGAATAACCTTCGGTGACGGTGCATTTGAACTCTCTTCACGGGGTGGGATACTCAGGATATTCACCATTTCCTGTTGTAATACCGAGCCCACCTGGGAACCGTCCAGGTTTTCATCGTTGGCTTTTTGTTTTACCTTTCCAATTAGCTTTCCGGTGGTAGCAACTCCCACATCCGCCGAGATAAGTAGTTCCTCCAGCTCTTCCCAGACATCATCATCTATTTTCCTGCGGTCGAACAGGTTCATAGCGCGACCGAACCAGGTATCGTGAGTGTGCTTTAACGTTTTCTTGAAGATATTAATCTGACTTACCTCCCGGATTATTCGCAGTGAAATATTGTCTTAAATGCATTCTCCGGTAGTCTCTATTTATAGTATACGGTACTTGTGGTGGTAATGGAAACAGCCACGGTTATTCTCTTTTCCCACCCACCCTCCCATTAAGGGAAAGGGGGGTTTCACCCCTCTTAAACACCCTTGGTATATATTAGGAAGAGAGCTTGAGAGGGGGTGAGTATGCAGGAATAACCAAAACCAAACGAAGTCATATTATGATAATCACTGTTGTAATAAGTCTCCCTTTCTGATATTGTTTTTATGTATATCAAGGTGAAGGCAGGAGTGATGTCTCGTAAGAGCAGGAAAGAGTGGCAGCAAGATAAATATGAGCCGGCGATTCGGAAATCTCCAGAACGCCAGCCAGATTTCAAATTGACTTCGGGTATTGAAATATCGCCCCTGTACACCGACGAAGATATTCAAGACGTTGACATTGATGAGTCCCTGGGGTACCCGGGCGAGTATCCCTTCGGACGCGGGATACAGCCCACCATGTACCGGGGCAGGCTCTGGACGATGCGGCAGTATTCCGGTTTCGCTTCCGCCGAGGAATCGAACCGTCGCTACCGCTACCTCCTGGAGCAGGGACAGACCGGACTGAGCATTGCCTTCGACCTGCCCACCCAGATTGGCTATGATTCCGACCATTCCCTGGCGAGGGGAGAGGTGGGCAAGGTAGGTGTGCCCATCGATACTTTGCGGGACATGGAGGTTCTTTTCCGGGACATCCCGCTGGATAAAGTGAGCACTTCCATGACCATTAACGCCACGGCTCCCGTGCTGCTGGCGATGTATATTGCTTTAGCCAGCCGGCAGGGTGTGGCGCTTTCTGAACTTAACGGCACCGTCCAGAACGATGTGCTCAAGGAGTACATCGCCCGCGGGACTTACATTTTCCCTCCGGGCCCATCGATGAGATTGACCACCGATATTTTTGAGTATTGCCGCCGCGAAATGCCGCGCTGGAATACGGTAAGCATCAGCGGCTATCACATCCGCGAAGCCGGCTCTACGGCGGTGCAGGAGATTGCTTTCACGCTGGCTAACGGTATCGCCTATGCCCGGGCGGCTATCGACCGCGGACTTAATATCGACGAATTTGCCGGTCGTCTTTCTTTCTTCTTCGATGCTCATAATAACCTGCTGGAAGAAGTAGCCAAGTTCCGGGCGGCGAGGATACTCTGGGCTAAAATTATGCGAGAAAGGTTCGGCGCTAAAGACCCGCGGAGCTGGATGCTGCGTTTTCACACTCAGACGGCCGGCTGTTCTCTGACCGCCCAGCAGCCTTATAACAATATCGTCAGGGTTACCCTTCAGGCGCTGGCGGCGGTACTCGGCGGCACGCAGTCGCTTCACACCAACTCCTATGATGAAGCCTACGCCACTCCCTCCGAGGAAGCGGTTACCACGGCACTGCGTACCCAGCAGATACTGGCTTACGAAAGCGGTGTCGCCGATTCGATAGACCCGCTGGGCGGTTCGTGGATGGTGGAGAAGCTTACCCGGGATATGGTCGCGGCGGCAGAGCAGTATATCGATAACATCGATGAGATGGGTGGCGCTCTGGCGGCCATTGAGAAAGGATTTCAGCAGCGGGAAATTCAGGAAAGCTCTTATCGCTACCAGAGAGAAGTCGAGGCGGAGGAAAGAGCGGTGGTGGGTGTGAATAAATACAACGAGCCTTATTCCAGGCTCAAGAGTCTTAACAAAATCAATCCCGAGGAAGCGAAAAAACAGATAGCGAGACTTCAAAAAGTGAAAATGGAGCGGGATGGTGCTGAAGTGAAAGCATCTCTGGAAAAACTGCGTCGGGTCGCCAGCGGTGATGAAAACACCATGCCCGCTTTCTTAAGATGCGTGGAAGCCTACGCTACGGTCGGGGAGATATGCAATACCCTCCGTGAGGTATTTGGCGTCCAGAGGGAATTTCTCATATTTTAGGCTGTCCAAGGAGAAATGATGATAAAGAGAGTCCATCATATCGGCATTGCGGTGAAAGACCTGAAAGAGAGTGCTGCCCTGTTCGAAAGCTTACTGGGTGTTAAAGCTCATCTCGAAGAGGCTCCCTGTCAAAAAGTAAGCGAAGCTATTTTCAAGGTCGGTGAAGGAATGGAAATCGACCTCATGGAGCCGACCGGTCCAGATAGCACCGTGGCCAAATTCCTGGAAAGTCGCGGCGAGGGACTTCACCATATTGCCCTTGAGGTGGATGATATTAATGAAGAGCTTAAAGCCATGGAAAAGAAGGGCTTCCGGCTTATCGACGAGGAGGGGAGAGACGGGGTGGCCGGGCAAATCGGTTTTCTTCACCCAAAATCGGTGAATGGTGTCCTCATTGAACTGTTACAACCGCGAGAGGGAGGGAATAATCCGTGAGCCGAAAGAAGATAAGGGTGCTGATCGCCAAACCGGGACTGGACGGCCATGACCGCGGCGCCAAGGTAGTGGCGCGGGCCCTGCGTGATGCCGGTATGGAAGTAATTTATACCGGAATACGACAGACCCCCGAGATGATTGTACAGTCGGCTCTGCAGGAGGATGTGGATGTTATCGGGTTGAGCTGTCTCTCCGGCGCCCACCTGGAGCTGTTTTCCGAGGTTATGCGGGGACTCCATGACAGGAATATGGATAATGTAAATGTGATAGCCGGTGGCATTATACCTGATGATGATGTCCCGGAACTGGAAAAAATCGGCGTGAAAGCCGTTTTCGGACCCGGTACGCCTACCACTGAAATCGCTGGTGCTATTGAAAAACTGGTAGCGAGGGATGGATAAGAGATTGGGACAGGCTTTATATGTCAAAGAGTCTACCAGTAAATACATCATATAAAGACGAGGAAAGCCAGGAGGATATCATCATACACGGCGTCATCATCGGATATGCCAGGAAATTGAGATGAGAAAGGAGGTGATAATGAGATATTTAATATTTATATTCGTGCTTCTTTGTTTGCTTTTGGCCTTCGGATGCGAGGAGGAATATACATACCGCCCTTTCCCGTCTCCCGAGACTGCATCCACAACGACCACTGTGCCCCCACCAACTACAACTACAATATATTTGACAGTAACTACCACAGTTTATTTGCCGGAGACTACCTCCCCATCATCTGCAACAACATTCAATCCCATTAACTTTACCGGCTCCGGTGATGAAAAGACTGCACCATTTTATATTCCTGCCGAAGAATGGGTTATCGATTGGTCTTATGTACCAGACCCTGAATATCCTGAATATGCGGATTTCAGCTTCTATATATATCCCAGGGGTGAAACAATATTCTATGTTGAAGTCTTTCTTTATGCTAATCAATCAGGTTCTTCTTACAGCTACGCTGGCTCCGGTGAATATTATATTGAAGTCTCCGCATATAAATTGGAATATTGGAACATAACGATTAAACCACCACCATAAAGAAAGGAGGTGATGTTAAATTGTGAATGTGATGCGCAATCGTTTCCCGGGGGTGCTCTGGCTACTACCGGTATTTTTCGGCCTTACCGGAGGCATTATCGCGGCTCTCATCGCCAGCATGAAATATCAGGCAAGCTGGATAGAATTATTTATCGTGGGCTTGTTTATACAAGTTCTCATCATCGTCGGCATTGTTCTCTGGATTAATTATATAAATTCCCAAATTATATACCCATATTGGTAATAAGAAATGAGGCAAGACTACCCACTGGCTTTGCCTGGTTTTACGAAAGCTGCGGGTTCGTCCTTAAGGGTCTCGACACCGGTCTCTACGGTGCGTCTGACAAATGTCGGGAGGAAATCGCGTTATTCTGGTATCTGAGCGTCGATAAATAAAGCCCGACTCTTAACGGTATTCATTTATCACTTGACCATAGTATAATACCATCGTGGAATCCATGAATTTCGACTCCATTGCTGCCGTCTATGATGATACGCGTGTCTTCGATGATGATTGCTTTAATGCGGCTTTAGACTTCATCACGGCGAGGTTCCCGCCCTCTACGCATAAGAAACTCTTTGAGCCGGGTATCGGAACGGGGCGGATTGCCATCCCCTTCGCGGAAAGGGGGTATGACGTTACCGGTGTGGATATCTCGGATGAGATGCTGAAAAAACTCCCGGAGAAGCTTAAGCACCAGCCGTCCCTGCCGATAGCGTTTCAAAAGGCCGATGTTACCCACCTGCCCTTCTCCGATGATACTTTCGATATCGCCGTGGCCGTCCATGTTTTTCATCTAGTTCGCGACTGGGAAAAAGCCATGGAAGAAGTCTTTAGAGTACTCCGCCCGGAAGCCCCTCTGGTTTTTCTCTATACCGGCACGGGTTCTGAAATACCCGATATCAAGACCAGATACCGGGAGTTATGCGCCGCCGGAGGTTATCCCGCTAGGCATATCGGTATGCAGAACGCTGCCGAGCTTGATAACTACATAGCCAGTATCGGCCGCCGCATCGAAAGACTCCGCGACCGCTGGCGGTGGACATCGCGCGTACGGTTAGATAAAGCGCTGGCGGATATGAAATCCCGTTTCTATTCAATGACCAACCTGGTACCCGATGACGTACACCTCGAGGCAATAGGAAAACTAGAGCGTGAATTGACCGAACAATACGGAAATCTTGCCGTGGAGGTAGATGTTTCCGTTCAGATTAACCTGGCGTTCGTGTTGCCTGCCAGGCGTTGAAGTCATATAGAAACGTTACTTTTGTCACTGAAAATTTGAATAATTGTGCTATTATTAGCATTAGACTTCAAACAAAAACAGTGATAAAAAGGAGGATAATTATGGCGGATACCAAAGCGAACCTCGAGGAGGCTTTTGCCGGAGAGAGTCAGGCAAACCGCAAGTACCTCTTCTTTTCTGAAAAAGCTGATGAAGCGGGAAATAAACAGATAGCCCGGCTGTTACGGGCGGCTGCCGAGGCGGAAACCGTCCACGCCCGCAATCACCTGAGAGTGCTCGGGGAAATAAAGTCGGACAAAGAGAACCTGCAGGCTGCCGTCGGTGGCGAGAACTATGAGTTTACAGAGATGTACCCCGGATTCATCGAGCAGGCTAAAGTCGAGGGTAATCAGAAAGCCGAGAATAGCTTCAACCTTGCCAATAAGGTAGAGCAGATACATCACCGGCTCTTCCAGGCAGCCCTGAAAGACCTGGAAGCGGGCACGAAGACGAAAGAAGCACCATATTACGTATGCCAGGTCTGCGGTAACACAGTAGAGGGTGAAGCCCCGGAGATATGTCCCGTATGCGGCGCACCGAGAAGCAGGTTTAAGAAAGTAGAATAATACCTGATAAAAATTAATATGGATTGATGAGGAGCCCCGGTGTTTATCGGGGCTCTTTCCTTTTATCCTCTTAGCCGTAAAAACATGACGAGTATAGAAACACTCACCTAGCAGATATCCGTCCGTGAGGGTGATATTTGACTATTATATTGACATACCATAGATTATTATAGGTGCGATGATATACGCTCAAAAGGAGGATGGCTGATTATGGAATGGGGAATGGCTAACCGCCTGGCACAATTGATTCCAAGCGACGGGAAGTGTCTTTTTATGCCAATAGACCACGGATATTTTCAGGGCCCGACCAGAAAACTGGAAGAACCGGGTAAAACCCTGGAACCGATAATGCCTTACGCCGATGCTGTATTCGTCACCAGAGGTGTATTACGCTCGGCGATAAGCCCCGGTAATTCTAAACCGATTATTCTGCGAGTGTCCGGTGGCACCAGTATGGTCGGGGCTGACCTTGCCAACGAGGGCATTACCACCGATATTGAAGATGTTATCAGGCTGAATGCCATGGCGATGGGTATCTCTATCTTTGTCGGTACCAGCTACGAAAAGGATTCGCTTTTAAACCTTTCCAGGCTGGTTAACGAAGGTGAAAAATACGGTATTCCGGTGATGGCTGTTACTGCCGTGGGTAAAGAACTGGAGAAAAGGGACGCCCGTTATCTTGCCCTGTGCTGCCGTATTGCCGCCGAACTGGGCGCCAGGATTGTCAAGACCTACTGGTGTGAAGGATTTGAAAAGGTGGTCGGGGGTTGTCCCGTACCCGTGGTCATGGCGGGCGGACCGCGTACGGAAACCGAACTTGAGGTATTCGAGTTCGTTTATGACGGTATGCAGAAGGGTGCCATCGGTGTCAACCTGGGAAGGAATGTCTGGCAGAATGAGCACCCGGTAGCTGCCATCAAGGCGATTCGTGCCATAGTACATGATAATGCCACTCCGAAACAGGCGCAGGAAATATACGATACGGTAAAAAATGAATAAATCAACGGGTAATAAAATGCGTGTCGCCAGCTGGTACAACAACCGCGATGTGCGGATTGAGGAGATGCCCGTACCGGACATCGGCCCCGATGAACTGCTGATGAAAGTAATTGCCAGCGGTATCTGTGGCAGCGACGTGATGGAGTGGTACCGGCTGGACCGGGCGCCGCTGGTGCTGGGACACGAAGTAGCTGGCCAGGTAGTTGAGGTAGGGGAGAATATAAAACAGTATAAAGCCGGCGACCGTGTTGTTATTGCCCACCATGTGCCCTGTAACACCTGCCATTATTGTCTGAGCGGAAACCCTACCGTTTGTGATACCCTGCGTCGCACGAATATCGACCCCGGTGGTTTCGCCGAATATGTGCGCCTGCCGGCTATTAACGTTGACCGCGGAGTATTTATACTCCCGGATGACCTGTCGTACGAAGACGCAACCTTTGTCGAGCCGCTGGCGTGTGTTCTACGCGGGCAGAAGCGGGCGAACTTGCAGCCCGGTCAGACAGTGCTGGTTATCGGCAGCGGTATTTCCGGGTTGCTCCATATCAAGCTGGCGAAAGCACTCGGTTCGGGCCGTATAATCGCTATGGATGTCAGCAGCTATCGACTTGAAGCAGCCGGACGGTTCGGGGCTGATGCCACGTTCCAGGCCGATGAATACTCGCCGGGAAACCTGCGGGAGATAAACAATAAATACCTTGCTGACCTGGTGATAGTATGCACGGGGGCTGTATCTGCAGTTCATCAGGCACTGTCATCGGTCGAACGCGGCGGTACCGTTCTCTTTTTTGCTCCCACCGACCCCGGTTCTACTATTCCACTGTCGGTGAGTACTCTTTTCTGGCGAACGGATATCACGCTGACAACGTCATATGCCGGCAGTCCCGCCGATTATATGACGGCTCTTGAGCTTATTCACAGTCGACGTGTTCAGGTGTCTGATATGATTACCCATCGGCTCAGCCTTGAGGAGACGGGGCAGGGTTTCCGGATGGTAGCCGGAGCCGGGGATTCGCTCAAGGTTATTATTGAGCCGCATGGACATACATAAATGCCGCCGCTCAGGATTTGACAACCGATGCGGTGTCTGTTAGATTAGGGATGAAAGGGCTGGGTATTAACTCCAGCCTTTTTCATTAGTTGGAGAAGTGTAATATTACGTCAGGATGTAAACGATGGAGATTGAGTACGGCACGCTGGTGACGGACAAAAACGGGAAAACCCTGGGTAAGGTCAGCTATATTATCATGGATAGCTGGTCGGGGGAACCGAGTAAATATATGGTGCGAAGAGAAAAGGAAGATGATGCCGTTTTCTTCACTCCCGAACAGATAGCCGAGGTAACTAAAAAGATGGTAAAATTAAACATGGCGATTGAAGAGCTGGAACAAACCTAACTTGTTAAAACAATCGAGGAGGCGGAAAAATGATAGAAATACAATGTCCTGAGTGTGAATCTATCGGGAAGATGTCTCTGGCTCAAACTCTGTATGAAGGACCGTATCGCTGCTGGAAATGCCGCGGTACTTTTTTAATCGTGCTGGCTAATAATAAACTGCAATCGATCAAGCCGCTGAGCGAAGAAGAACTCGAAGCCTGGCAGGCATTAAATAAAATGTCGCGGCGGGATTCCGGGGATGACTAAATACCCAGGGGCACCGTAAATTCCTTCTTGTTCGAAGTCAGTCGATAATTATCGGAAAAACCTGATGATTAATCACCACACCACCGCGAATTCATTCGTATTCTGTAGACATTGCAATTTCCAGAGACTATAATTTCAACTAGATATGAATTCTCATTCGGAACGGCACACCCTTTTTACCAGGGAGCAGATAGAATCTGCCGTAAACCGTCTGGCGGTGGAGATCACCCAAAATTATCGTGATAAAAATCCAGTACTCATTGGTATTCTAAAAGGTGTTTTTATCTTTATGGCCGACCTTGTCCGCTATCTTGACTTTCCGCTGGAGGTGGAGTTCGTCAACCTATCCAGCTATGGCAGTGGGCGGCAGACTTCAGGCAGGGTGAAGGTGGTGCAGGGATTAAGCTGTCCTATTAAGGACAGGCACGTGCTGGTTATCGAGGATATCATCGATACCGGTACTACCATAGCCTTTCTTATGGATTATCTTGAGAAGGAAAAGCCGGCCTCGCTGAAACTCTGCACTCTGCTGGACAAGCCCTCCCGCCGCAGAAAGCCGGTAAAGATAGATTATCTTGGCTTTGACGTCCCCGATAAGTTCCTGGTCGGCTACGGCCTGGACTGTGACGAGCAATACCGCAATCTTCCCGATATCTGTTATCTGGAGGAGTAAACGGTGGTTCGAAAACCAGGTGATAGAAAAATTAGTAGGCCAGTATCTTGAAGAGGCTATACAAACACCTTACTCCGGGTGGAATATTAATTACGTCATTAAAAAGTGCAGGAAGGTAGGGGAATTAGGGTGAGTAAACTGAGTGATTTAATCTCGGTAGCCAGAGGTAATTCTCCCGCTGACCTCATCTTGGCTAATACCAGGATTATCAACACGTTAGATGGTGAAGTCGAGGAAAGTAATGCGGCTATCTATCAGGGCAGGATTGCCGGGGTGGGTGACTACAGCCAGGCTAAAGAGGTAATAGACCTGGGAGGTCGGTATCTGTCGCCGGGTCTCATTAACGGACATACTCACCTTGAAAGTTCTATGCTGGATGTAAGCCAGTACGCCCGGGCGGTGGTATCTCATGGTACATCGGCTCTGGTCACCGACCTTCACGAAATAGCCAATGTCTGCGGTCTGGAGGGTATTAAATACGTACTGGACTGGGCGCGGCGGCTGCCTTTTGAGATGTTTTTAATGGCGCCTTCCTGCGTACCGGCCACCCATCTGGAGACATCCGGCGCCACCATCAGCCTTGAAGATATTCGGAAGATGCTGCGCTGGCGGGAGTGTATAGGACTCGGTGAGATGATGAATTACCCCGGTGTTTTGGCCGGGGATGCCGGTGTCTTGAGCAAAATAACGTCGATGCAGAGCAAGGTAGTCGATGGCCACGCCCCCGGTCTTACCGGCAAAGACCTCGCTGCTTATATTGCTGCTGGTATGCGCTCCGACCATGAGTCCGTCACGCTGGCGGAGGCCGATGAGAAGCTGAAACGCGGCATGTTCGTCATGATAAGGGAGGGCTCCTCGGAGAAGAACCTCGAAGCGCTGTTACCTCTGGTGAACGATAAGACCTGGCCCCGGTGCCTTTTCGTCGTTGACGACCGCAGTTGTGCCGACCTTCTTCATGACGGTGACATCGACGCCGTGGTGCGTAAGGCAATAAAGCTGGGACTCGATCCGGTACGGGCGATTCAAATGGCTACCATCAATACCGCCGGGTATTTTAGACTCAATAATCTCGGGGCGGTTGCTCCCGGATATTATGCCAACCTGATGGTTTTGGATAGCCTGGATGAACTGAAAATCAATGAGGTTTTCTATCGGGGGCGTCTGGTGGCGCGGGAGGGGAAAGCGCTCTTTCCCCCGTATCACCCTGGCGGCGACCGGTTAACAAATACCATAATAATCGGGTCTCTTTCCAGAGAGACTTTTAAACTAAAAGCTTCCGGGGAGAATTATCCGGTTATCGAAGTGACTCCCGGCCAGATAATCACCCGTAAGAAGCCGATGAAGGTGAAAACTGTTGATGGGTTGGTAGTACCGGATGTCGAACATGATATCTTAAAAGCGGCGGTTATCGAAAGACATCGGGCGACAGGTAATATCGGACTGGGGCTGATTACCGGCTTGGGACTGAAGAAGGGAGCTTTGGCTTCCTCGATTGCCCATGATTCGCACAATATCGTCGTCGTTGGTGTTGATGATGGTGATATGTTAACCGCTGTCAAAGAAATCAAGAGGCTGCAGGGTGGTCTGGTCGTGGCGGCGGAAGGTAAAGTGCTGGCCAGTCTGGCAATGCCCATTGCCGGATTATTATCCGGCCAACCGCTGGAAGAGGTGGTTGCCGGTCTGGAAAAGCTAGAAAAAATCGCCGCCGACCTGGGGATGGTGCTACCATCTCCTTTTAGTACTCTTTCCTTTCTGGCGTTGCCAATAATACCCGAACTCAGGCTTACCGACCTTGGCCTGGTGGACGTAAGCGACTTTAAATTGATACAATAGTGCAACACACTTTTTACCTGGGAGGAGAATAAAATGCATCTGTCTTCCACCGCACCCGTCTTCGAGAACCGTTATGACGCCGGGCGTCAGCTGGCAAATAAACTGGTTGAATATTACGGAAAGCCTGTGATTGTGCTGGGTATTCCTAACGGTGGGGTGGCGGTAGCCCTGAGCATAGCCCTGGCGCTTGATGTTGAACTCGATCTGGTCATATCACGCAAGATTCCTCTTCCTCTCAGTCCTGAAGGTGGTTTTGGCTCCGTTACCGATGACGGCACGATTATCTATAACGAGGATGCGGTGAAAAGTGCCGGTCTCAGCCAGCAGCAGATAAATTACCAGGTAAACCAGGTGAGAGCTGACATACGCAACAGGAGCCTGCTTTATCATAAAGACAGGCCGCCGCTTACCGTCGGCGGACGGACGGTGATTATAGTAGACGATGGACTGGCTTCGGGTTATACCATGAGGGCGGCTATAGAGTCGGTGCGGCATCGCAAGCCGGATAGAATCATCGCCGCGGTGCCGGTAGGCCCGGAACCGGTGGTCGAAGAACTGAAGAAAGTGGCGGACAGAGTGGTAACCTGTGCATTAGGAACTTCACCGCAGTTTTACCTTTCGGACTATTACAAATACTGGCATGAAATCACCGATGATGAGGTGCTTCACTGCCTGCGGGAATGGCGGATGCGTAAGTTCGGTCCCAGGATTGACCTCACGGAGAAGAAGCAACTCGCTGAGTCCTGACCTCTAAATAGATAACGTAAATGACTATATACCGGCCATGCCGCCGTCCACGTTGAGAACATGTCCGGTAATGTATCTCGCCTCTTCGGAAGCCAGGAAGGCTACTGCTTCAGCCACATCACGCGGTGTTCCCAGGCTGGCCAGAGGAATGTGTTTTAGCATCTCCTGCCTCTGGTCATCGTTGAGTTGCTCGGTCATTTTAGTCTGGATATACCCGGGGGCGATGGCATTCACGGTAATGCCGCGGGAGCCCACCTCTTTGGCAATGGACTTGGTCAATCCGATTACTCCCGCTTTGGCCGAAGCATAGTTCGCCTGGCCGGCATTACCTACCATACCGACAACACTGGCGATGCTTATGATTCTCCCCGAACGCTGCCTGAGCATATGTCTTATCACAGCCCTGGTACAGAGGAAAGCGCTTTTAAGGTCGATATTTAAAACCGTATCCCATTCCTCGTCGGTCATCTTCATCAGCAACTGGTCACGCGTAACCCCGGCATTGTTGACCAGGATATCAATTTTTCCGAACTCCTTGACAGCGGTCTCGATGAGTCGGTTAACATCTTCGGAGGAACTTACGTCAGCGGTAACCGCCAGACTCTGCCTGTTGAGAGCTTTGATTTCTTTGACAACGCTTTCCAGGGATTCGGCGGCAGCTTCGATATCATTAACGACAACATCGGCACCGACCTCAGCGAGTTTCAGGGCAATTGCCCGTCCGATTCCCCGGGCGCTGCCGGTGACGATAGCTACTTTATCGGTAAGGTCCATGATGCTGGTACTCCCGGATTATTTATTCACTGGCCAGGGTTTTAATCGACTCCAGGTCGTTCAGGTTGATTGTCCTGGCTTCATTGTTGATTCTCCTGATAAGACCAGTCAGCACTTTGCCCGGTCCGATTTCGATAAAGGTGGGTACCCTTTTATTATAAATGTATTCAATGGTACGCTGCCATTGTATCGGATTGGTCAGCTGATTGCGGAGTTCTGTTTTGACCGCCGCGGCGGTAGATAAAGGCTCACCGGTTGTATTGGCGATGACCGGTATTGTGGGGTCTTTAAATTCCGTCTCTTCAAGATACTTGATTAGTCCATCGACAGCTGGTTTCATTAATGGGGAATGGAAAGCGCCGCTTACCTGTAATTCGATAGCGCGTTTGGCTCCGGCAGCGGTGGCCATTTCGATAGCTCTGGCGATATTATCGGCAGCACCACTGATAACGATTTGACCCGGACAGTTTATATTAGCCATCACGGTGTCCGTCTTTTGACATACTTCCGCGAGTAATGATTCATCCAGTCCGATTATAGCCGCCATGCTACCCGACTGTAACTGTCCGGCTTCATGCATCAGCCGTCCTCTTTCCCTGGCCAGACGTACCGCCGTTGAAAAGTCAAAAGCACCGGCAACAGCGAGAGCAGTATATTCACCCAGACTATGACCGGCCAGGAAGGAAGCCTCGGGCAGGCTTTTTCCGGCAATCTCCCGTGCTACCTGTAAACAGGCGTAGCTAACCGTAACCAGGGCTGGCTGAGCGTTAATAGTCTGCGTTAATTCCTCCTCGGGTCCTTCAAAACAGAGTTTGGATAGGGCAATTCCCAGAGCTTCATCGGCCTGCTCGAAAATAATCCTGGCTGTTTTATTGCTGTCATAAAGATCACGGCCCATGCCAACGAACTGTGAGCCCTGACCGGGAAATACCCAGGCTACTTTAGTCATAACGGATACTCTCCCTTATATAATGAATGCGGCTATCCAGCTGGCTTTTTACGTCTCTCTACCTTGATAACCTCACGTCCGTTATAGGTTCCGCAGGTAGGGCAGGCATGGTGGGGAAGTTTAGGACTGTGACACTGCGGGCATTCTACGTAAGCCGGGGGTTTTAAAGCGCTATGGCTTAATCTATTCCCAGCCCTTGACTTGCTCTTTTTACGTTTCGGTAAGGCTCCCATAAGATACTCCGTTCTTAAGTTTGTATTTTGGATGTGTTAAATTAACTTCGATAGTTTCGACCAGCGGGGGTCGATTTCCTGCTTGGGGCAGTCGCAGGGACCCTGATTCAGGTTCTTCCCGCACTTCTGGCATAACCCGAAGCAGTCTTCCCGGCACAGTGGTTTCATCGGCATAACAAGTAAGGTGTATTGCCGGATTGCTTCGTTGAGTTCAAGGATATGGTTTTTATCAATGGTAAAATGACCGATATCGTCTGAAATATCCAGCGGCGTACCGGTCATGACATCTACGGTAGGTAGATACTCCTCTTCGAACTTAACGGTCAGTGGCTGCCGGAACGTACTTAAGCAACGACTGCACGTTAGTTCGGCATCGGTATCAAGCTTGCATTTCACCAGTATACTGCGCTGGGTGCGTAATAGCTGGCACTCGCCGTTTATCTGATGTGTGCTGCCATTCTCGAAAACAGCAGCCTCATTCACCTGGTAGTGCCTCGATGAACCAATCGGTTCTTGAAGTAGCTGGGAAACATTAATCTGCATTCCGCCTCGACTCCGTACAGATGGGTACAACATAATATTATAGGTTAAAAGGTGTGCCTGACGCAAGACTGAGGATGTTGATACAGGAAGTATAGAGTTTCATATACGCTGTTGAAATACTCAGGCTATTTCGGATAGCTGGATTTCGAAGGTGAGGTCTTTGCCAGCTAAGGGGTGGTTGGCGTCCAGAGTGACGTTGGCCTCGTTAACATCGACGACCGTTGCCACGGATTCTTCACCGTCGGGATGGCGTACCTGGAGTTTCTGGTCGATTTTTGGTTCCAGGTCCCCGGGGAATTGACTGCGGTCTACCACTATAAGCATTTCTTCCCGATGCGGACCGTAGGCATTATCGTAGGGTATCTTGATAGTCTTTGATTCACCCGGATTCATATCTATTACCGCCTGCTCGAAGTCGGCGATGAGCTGTCCTTCCCCGATGGTAAACTCCAGCGGTTCGCGGTAGGCCGAGCTATCGAATACGGTGCCGTTATCCAGTTTACCGGTGTAGTGGACTTTGACGGTGTCTCCGGTTTTTGCCTGTGCCATATTTGCCTCCTTGATTGAAAAGTGTGGTGATTTATTAGAATTCAGGAAGTAAATTGTGGTAGTCCTTGAATTCTCAGGGTGACTTTGAGAATTATTTGAGGTGAAAATCGACAGTCGTTTTGTAAATTTAACGACCGCAGGGGGGCTCCGAGCTTGTTTTATCGCTCCAAGTATAGGCATTATACCATATTATCCGCAGAGGGGCGAACCGGTTATTTTTAATCCATCCCCCTAGCCCCCTTCCTTTGATAAAGGAAGGGGGGGATATTTACAAGGGGAATTTTGCTCATTGGGTCTTTCTTTATGAAGGCCAGTGTTGTGAATGATTGAGAAAGGACGCCGCCTCCTTTACCCCGCCCTTGTTATTTTTCCTGCCACACCGCACCCCCGGGATTTTCTTGCCCACCCGCCCGCCCTCATGACATCCAGCGTATGTTCCGTGGCAATAAATCTCCCTACCACGTTTTGGGAGGAGGTTGGGTGGAAGTATTTGCGGGTTCTTATGGCGATGTCGCGAGGGTGGCTTGGGTGGGAATAGATAACTTAAAAGGGGGGTGGGGGGGGCTGGATTCCCGCTTTCGCGGGAATGACAATTAGCTAAAGCAGGAATAACATCAGGGTGAGAGATAGGGATTGTCACGTCGCTGCGCTCCTCGCAATGACGTTTCTTCCGGTTATTCTTCTTTAAGCTTCTTGATAAGCATCGGTACAACCTCGAAAAGGTCGCCGACGATGCCGTAGGTGGCTACTTCGAAGATAGGCGCGTCGGAGTCGTCATTGATGGCGACGATGATATCGGAGGTCTGCATACCCGCCAGGTGCTGGATGGCCCCGGAAATACCGCAGGCTATATATAGCTTGGGACAAACGGTCTTGCCGGTCTGACCCACCTGATGGGAGTAGGGAATCCACCCCTCGTCCACCGTGGCGCGGGAGGCGCCCAGAGCCGCGCCCAGAACCTCGGCGAGTTCCGCCAGCAGCTTGAAATTCTCCGGCTTGCCCAGCCCTCTTCCCCCGGAGACAATGATATCGGCGTCCTCCAGCTTGATGGTCTCGGTGACTTCATCAATGAACTCAAGGAGTTTTGTCTTTGTCCGGTAATTATCAGGATTAAAATCAACTCTGATTATCTCTCCTTTACGCCCTTCGTCGGGCTGGCCTTTTTTGAAAACACGCGGTCGGACGGTAGCCATCTGCGGGCGGTGGGCCGGACAGATAATAGTAGCCATGATATTCCCGCCGAAGGTAGGGCGCGTCTGCAGGAGGAGCCTTTTCTCCGTATCGATATCCAGCCCGGTACAGTCGGCGGTAAGTCCCGTGTTGAGGATAGCAGCGACACGTGGTACAAAAGAACGCCCCAGCGCTGTGGCCCCGGCCAGCACCACCTCGGGCTGGTATTCCCGGATGAGCTCCACGAACCGGTAGGTGAGGTAGTCTTCCTGATTATCGGCGAGTTCGGGGCTGTCCACCATGTATATCTTGTCGGCACCGTAAGCGAAAAGCAGGTCAGTATCGGCTACGTTATGCCCGAAGCATACCGCGCATAACTCGGTAGCCAGTGTGTCCGCCAGTTCGCGTCCCCTGGCAAGAAGCTCAAAAGAGACATTCTTGAGGCTGCCGCGATGCTGCTCAGCGAATACCCAGATACCGCGGTAGTTATCGATAGCCTCCCGGCTTTCCGGCGAGGTTGCCGCCTCGATAGTAATGGCGTCATAGCTGCAGGCATCACGACAGGCCCCGCACAGCGTGCAGCCCTCTTTTAACTGCACTTTATCATCGACGATTTCCAGCAGCCCGAAAGGGCAGACCGGGACACAGCTACCGCAGCCGACGCACTTTTCCAGGTCGAAGTTAATTCCCATAAAGTATCAATTCCCGTAATTGTTTGAGAAGTCCGGTAACCTCAGGCTGTTTGTTTTTCAACCCTCCCCCTGTGTCCCCCTCCCTTGAAAGGGAGGGGGAAAGACTATGGAAGAGGGGCTTCGCCCCTCTTAAACGCCCCCGTTTTTAGCCGGCTTATCCACCAGTGTAATCGCTTTCCAGTTACACTCATCCACACAGGCACCGCAGCCGATACAACCCTCTTTCACCCGGCATTTGGTGTCCACCAACTCCAGCGCTCCGACGGGGCATACATATACACATGCCTCGCAGCCGACACACTTCGTGGTGTCAATACGGGCTATCTTGTCCATGTTTTCCTCAGCACAGGTTGGCGCCCCGGAGCCTTTCGATAAGTGTGTCCACCTGCTTTTCCAGATTTCCTTCCAGCATCTCCGCCTGGCTGACCCTTTGCGGGAAGAACACTTTAATTACCTGGGTAGATGAGCCTGCCAGCCCCACCATATCTTCGGATACATCCAAATCATTAATCGTCCAGGTGGTGATGGCGGCGTTTTTAGATTTCATGATGCCGCGCAGCGAGGGAAGGCGCGGTACGTTTATTTCCTTGGCTACCGTGATGACGGCGGGGAGGGTGGTCTCGATGATTTCATGGCCTTCCTCCACCATGCGCCGGACACGCAGATAAGACTCTTTTATCTCCTCGATATTGCTGACATAGGCTACGAAAGGTATTTCCAGCATTTCGGCAAGCTCCGGGCCTACCTGGCCGGTGTCCCCATCGATGGTCTGCCGTCCGCAGATGATGATATCGTAAGGCTCCAGCTTCTTCATCGCCGCCGACAGCGTACGAGCGGTAGCCCAGGTATCGGCGACGGCAAAGGGGCGGTCGCTGAGCAGGATTACCTCGTCAGCACCCAAAGAGATAGCCTCGCGCAGCGCTGCCTCCGCCTGTGACGGCCCCATAGTAACGACGGTTACTTTACCGCCGTGCTTTTCCCTGAGGCGTACGCCTTCTTCCAGGGCGTAAGTATCGAAAGGGTTGATGATATTCTCGATGCCCTCGCGGATAAGCGAATTAGTCTCGGGGTTGATTTTGACCTGGGTGGTGCCGGGGACCTGTTTCAGGCAGACGATGATGTTCATGCCGTTCTTGCCTTTCTTTTCCTCAGGTTGACGGCGATGGCGTTGCGCAGTATCTGGTTGGTCCCCTCGTATATCTGGAGGATTTTAGCGTCACGCATCATTTTTTCGACGGGGTAGTCCCGCATATAACCGGAGCCGCCGCAAATCTGTACCGCATCGACGGCTACCTTCATGGCGGTGTCGGAAGCGAAGACCTTGGACATTGCCGAAGGCTCGGTGACGTTTTTAGCACCGCTGTCGACATGTCTGGCCGCGGCATAGACGAGGGCACGGGCAGCCTCCGTCTGAATCGCCATATCAGCCAGCATGTGCTGTAAGGCCTGGAAATTAATAATATGCTGGTTAAACTGCACCCGCTGCTCGGCGTAGTCGACCGCCGCTTCGAGAGCGCCCTGGGCCAGGCCGACCGCCTGAGCGCCGATGCCCGGTCGGGACTTATCAAAGAGTCGCATAGCCTGAATGAAACCGTGTCCGGGTTTGCCCAGCAGGTTTTCCTCAGGGACCAGGCAGTTTTTAAAGACAAGTTCCCGGGTGGCGGAGGAGCGGATGCCCATTTTCTTTTCCTTCTTGCCGAAGGTAAAGCCCGGGGTGTCTTTTTCCACAATAATAGCGCTGGCGCCGCGGGCTCCCCTGGTCTTGTCCGTCAGGGCGATTACCGTATAAATCCCGGCTTCCCCGCCGTTGGTGATGAACTGCTTGGTGCCGTTGAGGAGATAGCCTCCTTCGACCTTTTCCGCGGTTGTCTTGATATTACCGGCATCGCTACCAGCCGTCGGCTCGGTGATGGCAAAAGCCCCCAGTTTCTTACCGCTGGCGATATCGGGCAGATATTTTCGTTTCTGTTCGTCGGTACCGTATTCCATCAGGGTCATACAGCCCAGGGCGCTGGCGGCATAGCTGACGGCTACAGCGCTGCAGACGCGGCTGAGTTCTTCCACTACCAGACACAGCTCCAGGCAGCCACCTCCCAGGCCTTCGTACTCTTCAGGTATGAAAACACGGAACATATCGGAATTACCCAGTTCATTCATGATGTCCCAGGGAAATTCTTCCTTTTCATCGAGTTCCGCCCGCACCGGTAATACTCTTTCCTCGGCGATTTGACGGGCGAGGTCTTTGATAGTCTTTTGCTCATCGGTAAAGAAATAGTCCAAAGTATCATTCCTCCCTTCGAGAGAAGGCGGTGAGACGGGTTAAAGTAAAATGGTGTCCCCCTATGCAGTTATCTTTTACGGTAGTTGCTTTTAGCTTAGCGAGGTATTAACGAATCTATGAATAAACTAAGTTAAATTATAAGCAGTGGACGAAGGGGAGTCAAGGTGGGGCTTATCAAGGTTTTTATCGGCACCCGGCGTGGTATATGCCTCACCTCCTATGGAATTAATATTACCCCATCCCCCTTTATCCCCCTTCCCCTCAAGGGGAAGGGGGAAGATATAGAAAGAGGGGCTGCGCCCCTCTTAGACGCTCCGTTCTACATTCGGTGAACGTAGCCATTTTGAAGCATTTCTTCCGCTAGTCATAATATCTATACTTCACCTCCTTGGGGAGGATATCAATCTATCCCACTAGCCCCCTTCCTTTGGAAAAGGAAGGGGGAATTTTTACAAAGGGAATATTGCTGATTGTGTTTTTCATTCATAAAGGCCAGTGCCGTGAATAATCAGGAAATGACGCCGCCTCCTTTACCCCCATCCTTTTTCCCCGCCACACCACACCCACAGATTTACTTTCCCACCCACCCGCCCTCATCGCATCAGGCATTTATTCCGCGGGAATAAACCTCCTCACCCCATTTGCGGGGAGGTTTAAATACCACTTTATCACCATTTACGAAAGGGATAAAAGGGGTGGGGATATCTTACGGATAATATAGACGATGCCACAAGGGTGGCTAGGGTGGGAATAGATATTTAAAAAGGGGAGGAGTGGGGTCAGGACATCTCCTCCAGCCTTTTGATTACCTCTTCTACCGATTCCTCGGCGGTAGAGGCCCCGGAGGTAACGCCGACGAGTTTTTTACCTTTAAGCCATTCGGAGCTGATATCATCGGCGGTTTCGATGAGGTGCGTCTCGGTAATTTTTGAGCAAAGCTCGGCGATACGGTTGGTGTTGGCGCTGGAGAGACCCCCCACCACCAGCATCAGGTCGGCCCGATGTGCCAGTTCCAGGGCGGTGGCCTGCCTTTCACGCAGGTCATGGCAGATAGTGTCGATGATGCGTATCTCGGAGTTTTTCGTCAGGGCTAAATCGATTATCTTCTTCACGAACTCTGCGAAGTGGGCAGGCACCTCGGTGGTCTGGGAAAGGATGCCCAGCTTGCGCGGCAGGGGATCGAGGGCGGCGATGACTTTCTCGTCGGTAGTGGCGATTCCTTTGCCCTTCGTCCAGCCGAGGATGCCTTTGACCTCGGGGTGGTTGGTATCGCCGAAGACGATCACGAAAAAGTCTGACTTGGCCAGCTTTTCGGCAGCGCTCTGGGCGCGGCGTACGTCGTGGCAAGTGGTGCTGACGACTTCGAGGTTGCGGGCGCGCAGGCTCGCTTCTAAATCGGGGCTGACGCCGTGCGAACTGGTGACAACCATATTACCTTCGATGTGCGCGCTGTCTTTGACCGCCCTGACGCCCATCTTCGACAGCTTGTCCAGAACCTGCTGGTTATGTACCACGGCCCCGAGCGTTTCCACGCCTCCCTGCTCCCGGGCAACCTTTTCCAATATGTTTATAGCCCGCTTTACTCCAAAGCAGAAGCCTGTTTTAGTGGCTTTTTCAATCTTTGGCATTTTCTCCCCTGGCATAGACGCCCTGATATTCCGGAGGCAGTAGGTCAGCGACATGTCCCATCATGATACGGGTCAGCTCCCGGCGTTTCTCTTTAGTCAGTTTACCTTCGACAGGCGGTAAAGTAAACGGCTTACCGATGTTTACCGTTATCATCGGATGGTGCCAGAAGGCCCGCTTCAGACTCCTGAGTTTATCAGACCCGGTTATCCCCACCGGGACAATAGGTATATTGAGGCGTGTGGCGATAAGTACCGCGCCCGGCAGGGCCGGCTGCATGGTCCCGTCGGGGCTGCGGGTGCCCTCGGGGAACATCACCACCGATACTCCCTTCTTTATCCAGGCCTCCGCCTGCCGGATAGCCTCGCGGTCTACCCCGCCCCGCCGCACCGGGAAAGCCCCGAAGTTACTTACCCAGAAGCGCGACCAGCCGCTTTCCCAGAGGTCGGCCTTGGCCATGAGGACGCATTTCAGGGGGAAGCTGGCGGCGAGAACGGGCGGGTCGGAGAGGTGCAGGTGGTTGCTGACGACGAGAAAGGGCCCCGGCGCGGGGACGTTCTCTTTACCCCTGACCTTCCAGCCCCCGAAGGGAACCGCCAGGACGCGTATCAGCCCTCGGCCGAAATAATATACCCAGTGCATTTGGTAGTAATTATATCCCGCGGGAAGAAGAGAAGACAAACGGGGTGAGATTTATTTTACCTCACCCCCTGTATTCCCCTCTCCTGGCAAGGCGTTCCGCAGGAGAGGGGAATAAATAGAAAGAGGGGCTTCGCCCCTCTTATGCACCCTTATTATGTAACGTGCTGTTGCCCCTCTTCGCGGGCTACTCCCCGCTTGGGATTAAATTGGGAAATGGGGTGGGGGAAAAACCAACGGAAAAGGGCATGATGATACGAGGGCGGCGGGTGGGAAAAGATAACTAACATTGAGGGGGTCAGGGGTGTGGAAATATTTTTTTACTATTGTGCTTCTGCCAGCTTCCTCTTTATCTCGGGTATAGCTTTGGAGGCGGCCAGTTCACCCAGGGTTATCAGCTCCGGAGTCCGGCGGAATTCACCGGCGGAGATATCAGCGGTGTCCGGCTCGATGACGACATCGGCATTTTCCAGGCTATTCTTTGCCAGTGAATACGTGGTGATGTATACGGACTGTATCAATACCTGGAAAATATTCGGGGATTTTTGAGCTTTTCTTGGCTGGCTATCCGACTTACCTATACGACCGGATACATCAGGATTTACATTGACGGCGATAATGAAATCGGCGCCCATCTGCCGGACTACCTCGACCGGTACCGGAGTCGTCAGGCCACCGTCGACCAGGTATCTGCCTTCGTGTTTTACCAGGGTGAAGATACCGGGAAGGGAAATACTGGCTCTTATCGCTTCGGTTACCGAGCCGCTATTTATAACTATCTCTTCGCCCGTGTGGATGTCCGTGGCGACGCAGGCAAAGGGTATTTGCAGGTCTTTAAAATCAATATTGCCACCCAGGATGGATTCCAGTAATTTCTCTATTTTTCTGCCTTTAATAAAGCCCGTCTTGGGGAAAGAAGGGTCTATCATCGGAGCACGCTTTTTCCAGCCCGGGTCCAGGGCATGGTATCTCATCCGTTCGATATCCCTGTCCCGGGCGTAAACAGCGCCAATGATGGCGCCGGCGCTGGTGCCGGCAATCATATCGATAGGGATGCCTTCTTTATGGAGGACCGAAACGACACCAACATGAGCCAGGCCCCGGGCGGCGCCGCCGCTCAAAGCCAGGCCGACTGTCTTGCGTTGTAGATGCGCGTTCATCCTGTACCCGAGACGTTCGACTCTTTTAAAATTGTTCTCGTTCCCGCTCACCCTGAGCTTGTCGAAGGGCGGGACTGAAATCCCTCATGGTTCGACAGGCTCACCATGAGCGGTATGTATTTTGTTCTCTATTCCCACAGCTCCTCGATGTCCTTCTCCGCCTGGGCGGTGGTTGTCTGACTGCCAGCCTGCCCGAAGTCCTTATACGACTGGGCGGAACCGTACTCGCGGGGTTGGAAGGCTACCGGCATCGGTACGGCGTGCCCGAAAATCAAAGCCTGCTGTTTTGGCGCCAGCCTTGCCAGCACGGATTTCAACTCGCTTTTACCGGAAACACCGGCCAGAACGCTATCGATGTCCTTCTCATTATCGAGGAGGCAGGTAATCTTGGTGCCCATCTGCGACATCACTTCCTCGTCGATGCCGCTGGGGCGCTGGTCAATGACCAGCAGGCTGACGTTATACTTACGCATCTCACGGGCGATGGTGCCGAAGATGGTCTTGCCGGCAACCTCGGTGCTGAGGAACTTGTGGGCTTCCTCGATGGTGATGACCAGGGGCTGGGGCAGGGCGGTATCGTTGGCCCTGGCTTTTTCCGACCTCTCCTGGTACTGGGCGTAGATGCGGCGGGAGAGCATATTAGCCACGAGCAGGTAGGCGCTGATTTCGCGGTAACGCCCGAACTCCATAACGACGCTGACGCCGCGGTCGAGTTGATTAAGGATATGTTTTACTGCATCCTCGGGGGCCTGCGGCACCACGAAGCCGAGACGCTCTATTATATTCAATCCGCGCCTCAGGCTCTGAAAAGAGCTCTCGTGGATGTTGGCTTCTTTGAGAATTTCGTCTACTTCCTCTTTGGAGGTATCTCCCTCGCCCATGGATAAGGTCTCCCGGAGCCAGCCCTTGCCGAAGCGCCGCCGTAGCTGATAAGCGGCTTCCACGGCGAGCTCGGTCAGATTCAGCGTGGAACGCAGCACCGAGATATCCTCGGGGGTTATCTCGTCGTAGCCTATCTGCACGGTGAAGTCGGTGGGGACTTTACGCGTGGCGGAGTTCTCTTTATCCAATGTGAAGATGGCGACCTTCGACTGCCCCCACTGTTTCAAGCCCTTGACCTTGCGCGTGCTGCCCTCGCTACTGCCTTCCCAGCCGTACTCGTTGTGCATGTCAAAGATTAGATTAACTGCCTGGCTTTTTTGAAGCATGCCGATGAGCAGGATGCGGGTGAGGAAGGTCTTGCCGGTGCCACTCTTGCCGAAGATGCCGTTGGAGCGTTTGACAAATTCCTCCAGATTGAGGCAGAGTTTGGTCTCCATATCCAATGGATTACCGATATGGAATCTTTGCGGGTCTTCCTTGCCGAAAACCCGTTCGATATCTTCTTCCGTCGCCAGGTTGACCGCGGCGAAGTGACCGGGGATGGTCTTAACCGGCTGAGGACCTTCCAGTACGCTTTCGGCGTCGCCGCCGATGGTAAGCATGGGGGTGACGTGTATCGTCCCGAAGGTACTGGTGCCGGTGAGCACCTCACGGATAAACGGGTCGGTGGTGTCGGGTGGGGTAATCGTCAAACGCTGGTCGGTGACGCCGAGAGAGACATCGGTTATCATGCCGAAGAAGCGGCGCTTCTGCCCTTTGATGGTGACGTAACGTCCCACCACCATGTCCTCCACCGAGACGGGGCCGTCCAAGCGGACTTCAACGCCTCTTTCCAATGAAGCTTCGGTAACGATGCCGAGTCGGTCGGTCATGTCAGCCTCCCCAGGATAGATTTCAAACGGTCGTACTGATTGCTGAGCAGGGCAGCCAACTCTTTGCCCGCCGCCACCAGGAAAGCATGGGGGTCTTCCTGCACCCGACTCATCTGCCTTAAGGTGGCGGAGATAAGCTCCTCGGCGGGGACGGGGAGGGTGGCGCCGGTTAGAATATCCAGGAAGTCGAAAGACCTGCCGAACTCCTTAACTTCGTCAGGTTGACATAAATAGACAAAGGCGTGGATTTTAGCGGGCTGCGGGGGCAGGTAGTGGCGTACGATATCGCCGTCTTTATATCCCACTACCACCGCCCCGAACTCGCTGCGGAGCAGTTTGGTTAGCTGGGGGCTGGACTCGTAAACGGCCTCTTCGGTGGCTTCGTCTTTACCTCGCGCCAGCGGCTTGCGGCCCGGCTCCAGGCTGGTGGTAGTAGCGTTAAAGACTATCCCGTAAATATCACCGGTACGCACCAGGCTGCCCAGCGGCGGCAGTCCG